>Ga0214919_10004920_pt1 | contig 19220 bp, 14 predicted proteins | sample LL1503_MetaG_FD_177994 | JGI IMG/M metagenome (GOLD analysis project Ga0214919, IMG submission 177994) | Freshwater microbial communities from Lake Lanier, Atlanta, Georgia, United States - LL-1503 | ecosystem: Environmental > Aquatic > Freshwater > Lake | place: USA: Georgia | collected...
CCGCTTCGTCGCAATCCCCATGCTCGTCTGGGAATAATACTCGGGATCCTCTTCATACTTGTTCCCCACATAGCGCTTCTTGCTGAAGATAATGAACGGGTAGAAGACCTTATCATACTCGAAGTCGTGGGGAGGCTTGAGACCCTGTGTCACAAGCTGCCCAGCCTCCTCCGTCAAGTGCATTGTCGCCTTGAGAGCCTCAATCCCTTCGAGGCGTTTGCCTGTTACAGGGTCTCGCGGGTTGAAATTAATGAACAAGCTGTCCGTATCGCCGTAGACAGTCTCCGCCGAGTAGGCAGGGTTGGCAGCGGCCGGTCCATAGAAGGTCTCAATCACCTCCTTCGCCGCCATAATCTGCTTGCGACCATAGGCCGTAACAGACGCCGCCAAGTCCTGAAGACGAATCTTGAATGTGCCTGAGCCGAGCTGACCATAGAGAGAGTTCGCCGTCAGCTTGTATGCCAACTGCTCAGCATCCAGCAGCGCCTTGCGGAACGGATCCGTCTCCTTTTCAGCCTCCTTGCGCTTTGCCTTTCGGGCAGCGAGCAGCTTCCGCACAATTGTGGGCAGAGTGCCCTTTGGGAAGGACCCATCTGCTGCAGCAGGAGGCTGTGCATAGCGGCAGATGCGCCGCCCGATAATAATCTTCCGTGGCACCTTCTTCGCATCGTCCTCGGGGTGCGGCCCCCAGATGTCAAAGTCAATGTCCGTGAAGAGGACCCCCGCCCCAGCATGCTTCTCGTCAGCCACGGAGCCGAAACGGACTCTCAGAAAGTTCCCGTTCGTGTCAAAGTCCTTCACCCAGACGAGCGAGTCGTGGCTGATATTCTCGGACTCAATTGTGCTCGGATACAGAGAGGCGAAATCCGCAACACCCACAGGGCTCTCAAAGTAGAATCCCGGCTTAGGGTCGAGCACAATCGCGCCCTCATAGCTCTCTTCTTGGACGGCATTCCCTCCGTTAGCGTTTGGCATCACCTTGATGACCTGGCCCGACTGTAGACACTCCTTGAAGATGAGCGACTCAATCTTGACGCCCTGACCGCGCGTGAAGATGTAGCCAACCGGCACAGGGCACGTATTCGCCATCGCCATCGCATTGTTGAACACGTCCAGCTTCTTATACAGTTCATACGTCAGGTCGCAATCCTGAATACAGTAGGCCGCGATACGGGCGCGGTCTGCGGAGGAGCCGCGATCCAGGCGGAAGATGTCTGCAGGGCTCACATCGTCCTTCACTGTCGCCCACTTCACGCCATCTGCCGATGCGAGCGCGAGGTCAGCGGCATCGTCACCACTCGGCGCCTCCACAACGACTGCGGACCCCTTGCGAACCTCTAGAACCTTCAGCTTGTCCACGGCCACGTCGCCAGTCTCATCCAGAATAACGACATAGCGCCCCACAACTACGTCTCCGGTTGACTTCGTCTTGAGGACCCATTTGCCCTCCGCCGCCTCTGAAACCGTGTCAACTCCGGTCAGCTTGCCGCTCATGAAATGCTGGCAGACGGAGTCCAGCTTGTAAGAGCCAAGGTTATACCCCCGCTTAATATAATGATACAAGTCAATCTGGACACGGCCGTGAGTTGACCATGTGAAGAGGAAATTGTCACCGAGCGCAGAGGAACTTAGCCGCTTCTCTTCCAGCTTCACCTCCTTGCCGAGGTCCGAGAGGCGGCTGAGAGCCTGAATCTCCGCCTTCCCTGTAATCTTGAGCTGCTCTGCGCGCTCCCACAAATACTTCTCATCAAAACCAAAGGTATTGTATCCGATGAGAAGGTCAGCATTCCACTCTTCCATGTGTGAGGCCCAGTCAAGAATCATCTCCTTCTCCGTCGGCTTGCTGTGGACAATCGCGCCAGGAACCTCGTCGCAGGTCCCGCGCACGAAGATGTGCTTCTCGGTTGGCGAGCCTGCGCGCACAAGAACGACGCCAATCTGGATGATAGGGTCGCCCTTCTTCGCAACAGGAAAGTCGCCCGAGACAGAATAGCACTCAATATCCCAAATGGCGAGGAGGAAAGGCGCGCAGGGGACAGGGCCCTTCGCAGGAGTCACCTCATCCCACTGGCAGTCAATCTGATCTTTGCCTTCCGCATCTTCGTCAACAGAGACCCACCCACAAGGCTGAATGTCCCGCTCGTGGAAGAAGCGCAGCATTGGGTCTAGATTGGCGTCGTAGACTTCCAGAGGGGTTCCCTTATTTACAAGACTGAAAGCGGGCTCGGCAGTCTCATACCGCAGCACAATCTGCTTCACCTTCTGCCACGCCGCCTTCGACTTCACCTGAACCTTGACGAACGGAAATGTCTTGCCGCCTGTGTAGCCGTAGAGGAGCTTCTTCTCACAGAAGACCATCTCCACCTGGTCAGCGGGAACCTGTCGCCGGCCGAGTGCCTCCGCGAACTTCTTCTTGAAATCTCCCTTCGCCAGCTTGTTGGGGAGGCGGAGATAGAAGTAGGGCTGGAAGCCATAGACATTGGCACGAACCGGTTTTCCTTCCGCTGTCACACCAAAGAGGTGGATGACGAGACACTTCTTATCAAGGTCGGTAGACACGACGGACTTCTTCTTCTTGTGAGTATGCTCATACTCATCGTCCGTAGCTTCTCCATCACTCTCATATGCGACGACCTTCTCGTCACCTGTTTGCTCCTGGAGTTCCTCGTCCTGCGCAAATGCGTCCAGAATATGAAATGTAAGCATGGTTACATAGTCTGGAGAAATCTATACACTCAATTTTACTTAGTTGCGACGTGTGTGACGGGCTTTTTTCGGCGAGCGGCGCTTTTTTGTGACACCAAAAATACCCTGTGCGGTTTTCTTTAGAAGCTTGAACAGATTTCCAAAAGCTGCGCCAGCACCACCCGCCTGATGTCTGCGAACATCATCCTCTCTCATGTCAGGCGGCGTCATCATGGATGCGGTGGGATCTTCTGAGTCTTTCAGAATCGTCTCCGCATCGGCATTCGCTATCTTCTTGAGAGTTTCAAGATCGGCATTGGGCATGGCATTTGTCGGTTCATCTTCCCCCTTAAACACAGCAGGCTTTCCGTCTTTTCCAACGACGAGAACGGACGGATATCCCTTGATTTTTGCATCCTTGAGACTTGTATTCTCAAGTTGGTCGTGGTGGATACTTGCTAGGCCCGCGCGATGACGTGTCTTCAGAAGCTTGCTCCAGATATTCTCCTTGAAACGGGTGCAGTGTCCACACCAGTCGGCATAAATCAGAACAATTGTGATGGGTCCTCCCTTAATAATCTTCTCAAGGGAGGCAATATCATTTGTGGAGCGAACATCTATATTTACGGCTTTGCTCATTCTTATTTTGACGGAGAAATTATTACTCAACTGTAGAGGGTATGGACGTAGCAAATACAGTTCCATTCGCATTAGTGGGTGTTCTTATAGTTGCTTACGTCTACTTATATATTTCATCTCGCCAGTATCTGAAACAGTCATTTGCTGATTATAGTCTTCCCGCTTCGTGGGGAGATGTGCTCCGCATATTTTGGCTGGAACAAAAGAATGATAAGAAGGATCTTTCGGTAAATGACGCTTCGGGGGGCCACATTCTTCAGTATAACGAGCGGCCGAGACGAACCACAAATGTGGAGGTAAATCAGGCAGTTGCGCCGTATACGACATCGCAGATTATGAACGTGGATGATTATGAGTATAGTATGGTGTTTGAGAATGAGTCCGATAGAGAGTTGTCAACTGGCCTACGGAACAAGCTCATGAGCCAGTATCCGATGGACTGGTCAACACAGCCTCCCAGCTCTTCTCAGTTCCAGCAGGGACAGCGCGAGATGTTTGAAGACAAACCAGTCGAACCAGACGGTGCCACAAACCCCTATACCGCCATATCAGACGAGTCTATGAAGCCCCCGGATACACTCGCTATGGAGCAGGAAGAGCGCAAAATAATCCAGACATACCAGCCCAAACATGTTGGCGATCTGACGACCTACAATGTGGAGGATGCGATGGAGCTCATCAGGAAGATTTATGATAAGAAGGGTGAGATTCCCCAGGTTATCAAGAAGAATGACAATGTATATGAAATCATAGGGACTCGCAAGAAGGATGCGAAGGTCGTGTATGAAGAGACGGATGGTGATGCTCCCGCAACAGCTGACCCATCTTCAGTGGCGGGTGAGAATGTGACGATTGTTCCTCAGGCGGCTGTGGATAAGAATTCGGCGATAGACCCTTTCTATGAACCGAACCACGGGGGGGGCTCTCGCACGGGTCGCTGGAGCTACCGCCAGTGGACGCCTGGGCTTGAGCGGATGTTTGCACCGACGGAGTCTAGGGCGGATTGGCACTAAGGCCGTGTGCCACTAGGGAGGGAGGCTAAGGACGTTTAACACTAAGTATCAGACATGGAAGGTATACTCGATGTAAGAGAGCGAGAGCTTGTGCGTAGACTAGGTTGGCCTACACGCAACCTCCCAGTAGGAGATGTGTGGATTGGAGTGGATTTGTCTGGATCTCTGATGCCTGGAGGAATCGTTGCGGAGCGCAAGTCGGCGGCGGACCTGGAGGCATCCATCTTAGATGGCCGCTACAGAGAGCAGCGGACGCGTTTACTATCACATTGCCAACTCAATGGCTTCCGCCCTCTCTATATCATCGAAGGGGACCTCGACCGCATCAACGGTCGCTTGGCGAAGCAGGCGCTGCGGAAGCATCTTACGAGGCTCACGCTGCGTTATGGTGTGCCGGTTCTCCAGACGGACTCCACAGAGGATACTTCAAAACTATGCCAGGAGCTGGCCGCCCAGCTGAAGGAGGACCCCAAGGTCTTCATGACGGAGGAGGCTGCAAAAGTCAAGTATACCGACACGATTTCAGTCTATAAGAAGGCGAATTCGGATGATCCGGCCGTCTTCGCTAGCGCGGTTCTCCAGAACTGTACTGGAATTTCCGCCGCTGGGGCTGCGGCTGTTCTAGTGGCGTATCCGACCCTAACCAGCGTGTGGGGTGCTTCGGCCCAGCAACTGGCCGCCGTCGTTGTGGGGAAGAGGAAGCTGGGCCTCGTTGTCGCGCAGCGGTTATACGACCTTCTTCATGGCTTGCCTGCTTAAGTAAAGTTCCACAAATCGGCCAGGATATTCCCAGCCCCAGTCGCACCAGGGCGGGGCGGGTTCTGCGGCCGCTCCATCGTCGTCAGGAAGCTGGCCGGCGGCGTGTATTCGGCGGCTTTGGCTGCCTCTGGGGGCCCAGGGGCCCCTACACCCCCTGGCACCGCTCCTGGAGTATTGAACGACACCTTGGATTTCGGCCCCGTAGCCCTCTTATTTGTCGCCTGGGCTGGCGGAATCATCGCCTGCACAATCGGGTTCTTCGTCATCAGATACTCCCGCTCATATGCCTTCCAAGAAATATACAACAAATTGGGATATGTGAATCGCACCTCAAATCCGCTCGTCCGCAGCTGGAATACAATATATACAATACAATCCTCTAGGTCAATGCTCGGAAGCCCGAGAATAAAAGGCGGCACAGTATACATTAAATAATTCGGATTTCCAGGCAATTGTGATGTCGTGAAAATGCGATGATGAATCTGTTCCAGCATCTGATTATAGGCGCGCAGCCGCGCCTTGTCCCGACTCGCCCTCTTCTCAAAGAGCTGTTTGGGTTCTAGTTTCGGCGTAGCATCGCTCATAATACCTAACACTCCAATAGAATTCGCGATGACGGAAGAACCCTCGTTAAAAAAGACACTCTCACTCTATGATCTCGTATTTTTCGGCATTGCCTCCATTCTAGGTTCAGGCGGGTTCAACCTTGTCGGAGAGGCCGTAATGAAGGGTGGAAACTGGTGGCCCATGGCCCTTGCCATTGCAAGCGCTGTCTTCATGGGGTCCGCCAAAACCTATGAAGAGGCCTTTAATGCATTCAAGACAAACACGGCCGAATCCGACTTCGTGAAGAAAATCTTCGGAGAAAACGCCTCTCTTGTAACGATTTCTGCCGTGATGATCTGGAACATTCTATCCATCAGCACAATCCTTGTTGTTTGTTCACACATGCTTTTCCCAGAGGGTGCGTGGATTGGCCAGATCACATTTGCCCTGATGCTCCTCGGCCTTATGGGCTTCTTCTCCTTGAAGGGTCTGGATGTTAACAAAGAGACAATCAATGCCTTCTCGGCAGTTCTCGTTGTTGTTCTTGGCGGCGTCTCCTTTTTGGGAGCTTCGGGCGTTGTGCAGAAGGGCATTCCCTCCGTGCCGGCAATTCCTGAGAAGTCATTCGTCGCCAGTCTCCTCTTCTTCTACTTCATCCTTGCCGGTTTCGATGCGCTCATTAAATTCACAGAAGAGACGAAGGATCCCAAGGATGTTCCCCGCTCCTTCTATATCAGCAACCTCCTCTCCATTGCACTCGTTCTCGGAATCTGTCTCGCGTTCGTGACGACGGTGGATATGCGCCGCTTATGGACATTTGATAATGGGATTGGCGAGATTCTTCATAAGTTTCTGGGAGGGAATACAAAGATGATTGTCACCTATTTCGCCGTCTTGTATATGATTATAACAACCTTCGTAACTTTCCTTGCGACCACTCGCTACCTCTTCGGTCTTGGAGATGTATACAAGGGGCTGGACTTCATGAAAGTGGTGACAGAGGCGAAGGTCCCGATTAACGCCGTTCTTTTTACGCTTTCTACAGCTGCGATCGGCATTCTTGTGAATCACAAAGAGTCTCTAGTGCGCGCTGCCGACTTCGGTCTCTCAGCCCTTCTGCTCATGGTTGCGGCTGCTGCCACAAAGTCCGTTGTATCACAGGGCAAAATACCGTGGATAGAAGGGACGACGACTGCGGCGCTGGCCGGTTTTATGGGCCTCTCGTTTGTGCATTAACCAAGGCGTAAGACTTGAACATCATCTAAGTCATTCGCATATCCACCGTTAGTTCCACTTCCGTAGGACACAAATGTTGTTATGTATCCTACAGTCAGATTCGGCGAATTGCCAGGACTTGGGATAACAGTTGAGGGCGATTGAGGAGTCAATTGTTTGACTAGGCGCCAGGTGAGAACCAATTCGCCAGTCGATAATTTGAAATGTATTTCTTTCCCCATATCTTCAAGGAGTGTTCCAACGCCCAGCGTAAATCCAACATTACCAGAGGGTTGTGATATTGTTGTCTGATTATAAATATCAGTATAGACACCAATAAGTGATGTCATGTTGGGGCATATTATAAAGTTTCCGTCGTATGTATACTTATATGTAGTTTTCGCAAGAGCGGTGTTTATATCCGCAGTGGGGTATATCCAAGCAGTATTTCCGACGGTTATAAATAGATTCTGACGAGTCTTTACCTGGGAATACTTGCGCATCCTTTATTTATATGAAGGAATTTAACCTAGGCGGCCAACTGTCACACTGACGGCTGCATTGTAAGCGGCCCACACCTGAACATAGAACTTCTGTGTTGCGTAGTTTACAGGAATGCCTTCTGTAGTGCTTCCAATTTGCGGCTGAACAAGAATATATAATGCCTCATCTTGACCAGTCGTAGCGTTGACCGTTTTGGCCTTCTTACCCATGTCACGAAAAATGGTTCCAGAAGGGTATGTAGACGAGGTCGTGGATGAAGTGAACAGAGTAGATGTTAAGTTTGTATTAATAGACACATTGGCCTTGGGCGTATAGACTGTTGTCGTGCCTAACGCCCGTAAATATTTAACAGTTGCGTCAATTTGACCATATGAATTTTGAGTTGACGACATTCTATTTAACTGTGAGATATTCGGTCTGCGCGATTATTCGGTATGAGAGAATCGGTATGAGAGAATCGGTCTAAGCATAAAATACTTAAACCAAGAAATGAGAATACCCCCTCTCCGCATAGTTCTGAGTGGAGGCGGTATTCGCGCCGTCGCCCACTCGGGTGCCTTGAAAGCACTGGAAGAGAAGGGTATGCTGAGCGCGGTCAAAGAATATATTGGCTTGAGCGCTGGAGGGCTTATTGCGTTCTGTGTTGCCATTGGATACAGTATTCCCCAGCTTGCCAACCTCTGTCAGCGGTTTGATTTCAGCTCCATTCGCACATTAGAGTTCGAGGATATGCTCTCATTCTTTGAGAGTTACGGACTGGATACTGGTGCCAGACTCAAACGCCTCTTGGAGAGCCTTCTGAGACAGCGAGGCCTTCCAACCGATTTGACGTATAGACAGCTTCGTGACCTTCGGCCAGCCTCGCCTATCCTGCGCATTTTCGCAGCCGATATATGTGCCGTGAAGCCGAAGGAGTTCAGCGAGCGGAAGACGCCTGGCGTGAGCATTGTGATGTCGCTGATGGCTTCCATGTGTATTCCTGGCTATTTCGTGCCGGTGAAGGATCCAGAGACGGGACATCTTCTGGTGGACGGCGGCGCACTCCACAATTTCCCTCTTGCGTTCTTGACAGAGGCGGAGCAGGAGACGGCACTCGGAATCACATTCAGTGAGGACCATGTGAAGCTGGAAACCGTAACATCATTGCCGCAGTATTTCCAGCAAATCTTTGCATGTTTCTATCTGCCGAGAACGTTGGCTGTATGGAACAAAAATAAGGATATTATCATTATTCCATGCGGTGAATATCCACTCTGGGATTTTGAGGCTTCAGAGGAGGCCAAGAAGAGGATGATTGAACTTGGCTATAATGCGGTTGCGGACTTTTTGGCTAGGAAGAGTGAGACAAGACAGGGTCGGCGGTTTTCAGTTTCGTAAACTCTTTCTTAGCATCCTCTAGAATCTTTTTGTCTTTTTCAGCGTCTGCCCACTTACCATACTCATATGTAATCTCCTCTGTGGGACCATTCGGATAGAATAGTGTGATTTTTGACCGACATAGGTGATCAGATCCCAGCCAAATACCATGTAACCCTGGAAGTTTAACTATTCTTCCCGCAACACGGACTATTTGTGACATCTTATTTAAGAGGGTGTTAATCTTTAAGGTGGGCTTCGGTGGCCCGTCTAAACGCCACCATTCGGTGGCCCGTCTATACGCCACCATTCGGTGGCATGTCTTAAACGCCACCACCCAGCGACGAGTTCAGGAACTCCAGGTATCCAGCCACCTCGCGCTTGCCCTTGTATTCCGTCACCTTGCCGTCCGTCGTCTGGAGGCAGAACGTCGGGTAACCCTTCACCTGGAACGCCTCCACCTTCGGGTCGCCGGAATCAGCATTCACCATCTCAATCTTCACCGTCTTGTCACCGATTGTCTTGGTGCCATCGCCCATGAACTCCACGAAATCCGGCTTCGCCTTCTTGCAGTGGCCACACCAGTCGGCGTAGAACATGGTGAAGGTCGGCACATCGGGAGCCGGCCCACCGCCTTGGAAACCCTGCTTGAGTCCAGGAAACAGGTGCGGATACTTGCCGAGGACAATCAGGACGACAACGACAACGACGGCGAGGACGGCAAGCGCAATGAGTACATTCTTCCAATCGAACCAGGACATTCTAATATTCAACTCTCAGAAAAAACTCAGACTTTTACCGTCGTTTCCAGACAGTAGAGAAGCGTAGAATCCTTGTCATACCAGCGGATGGCGGTGACAATCTTCCCTGAGACACCCGTGGGAAACGGCGTCGTCGTGGTGTTTGAATACGGACCAGGTATGAGAGGGCACTCAACCTGAGAGCAGAGGTCCTCGGTCGTAGGAGAGAACGGAATGCCATTAAACGTAATCCGATACTCCGCCGTGCCACCCATCACGGTGACACCGTCCGGGATAGTACACGCCAGAGAAAGCTTCGAGTCCTTTCCAGGGACCACGGGATCAGGGGTCAGAGAGGCACTCACAAACTTGAAGACGGATGTTCCAGACGAGCAGTCACGGACGGTATTGGAAGGGGCAGTTGTGTTGACAAGCACCACAACCAAGGCACCTAGAAACTTAATCATTCTATATATAGAATGGTATTAGTCTTTAGCCGAGGCAAATGGGCGAATATACCGCTGCCTCACATAGTGGACCGGATGTGGTCTCCCCAGCACAACTTTATTTATGCCACCGTGGCCCAGCAATTCCTCTTGAAGGGTTTCTCCGAGGCGCGAGCAGCCCAGTTGGCGGAGGCGTATGTATATAAGCAGCTGTGCCCTGGGCTCACGTATGATCGGGCTCTAGAGCAGGAGCTGGCTCTCGCGGAAATAGCATAATTCCCCAGAGCACGAAGAAGAAGATGGCCGTGTGGAGGAAGAAGCCGGTGGCCGTTGGACAGCCGCCTCCGTCTGCAATTGTGAATAACCAGCCGAAAACCCTTTCAGTCATCTTGAAGGTTTCTGGGTTGGCCACGAGGAAAAAGACGAGAGTTGAATAGAAGGCATATTTTGCTTTGAGGGCGTAGTTTATTGTCATCTCTTACGTTGTGTGAATTTCTTGGAGTTTTGGCGACGCTTCTTCTGCGTTCTGCGGCCGCCTCTTGCGCGTCCATTTACAAAATAGAAACCCTCTGATTTCCATACTCCTATTTTTATGTCCATCTTAATAGTTTTAGTAGAAGGATCACGTATAAATCCATCAGGCAAAGCACCGTTGGCGCCCACCTTGGTATTTATAGCAGAAAATAGGCTAGCACTATCATAAACTGGATTAATTGTCTGAATACTTGCTACTCCTTTCACATCAATACAGAATGGATATGATTTTAATCCGGCTGCTATAGTGGTGCCTAATACAATACCCGACTCGAGTTTTGGCCTATTACCCATGGTTGGCTGTGTCATTTTTACGGTCGTCAGCTTTGAGCATTGATTTGGGCAAACAAATTCTAAGATTGAGCTTCCTCCAACATCGCCTAAATTACACAGTTGATTCCTCTTGGGTCCTACAAAGCTACATGCTACACTAGGAACAAGCTTCTTAGTATCTCTATCTTGTATAAATCCTGGGGGGATCATAAGTTTTGTAGGATTTTCACCCGAGCAGAACCTATTTATAACGCCATCAAGCACGTCTTTGAATTGTCTATAATCTAATTCTACTCTATCTTGTAAACCGGTAAAACAAAAAGGGTCTTTAGAGAAAATCTCAACCAATCGTGGACTTAGAATAATTCTATCATAAAAAAAGCCTTGTGGAGGCGGGTTCGGGACACGACTAATGGGAGTTGGAACGCATTTACCCGCAGGTGCAGGTGCGGATGCGGATGCAGCCGGCGACGAAGGCGCTGAGAAACTTTCAAGCTGTAAAGGTGTCGGAGGGCGCTCGCCCTGTTGTGCACCACTCGTAGCGGCCCATTTCGCCCTTTCAGCCGCATCTATTTTTGCCGCCGCCGCAAGCGCCGCCGCCGCAGTCTCAGGAGTTGGTCCTTTTCCAGGGACTGGAGCGCTTCGTGCAGCTGCCGCGCTGTTCATATGCGCAGCCAGATTAGCGGCGGCGGCCGCCGCCAATTCTTCGGCTGTGCGAGGGGCCCTCCGTGCCACCGATACTGGCGGTGGAGGCGATCCAGGAGGACCAGGCGATGATGGAGTGCTTCCCACCACGACCTCTGCATAGGTTGGCGCTGCTTCAGGAACCCTAATAGACAACGCGGTAGGTCCAGCCTCCACCTTCCTTTCCGCCATTGGATTTTCAAGAACACTATTATTTATGATTTCCATAGGAACAGTGCATGCAATGGACGCCCTGTTATTTACGATGTATTGCTTTGATGCATAGAGAAAGATAAGAAAAAGCACTTCGTATGTGATAAAGTCGTTATCATTCAATTTCTCCAGAGCAGTAATCTCGGCAAGTTCTGCAGTGGTTGTAGCTCGCGGCGCGAATTCTAATATTCCATCTACACCATATGTTCTTGCTAGACGTCTTTGTTTCTGAACGGTTGCTGTATCAGTTGTCTTAGGTCTATAAAGCAAAGTAATCTTATGATTGTCGCCTTTATTTAGATAAAAACTCATACTTGTAGAGGTGCCTTTTTCCCCGCGAACCGTGCGCCACGCAACATCGCTCTGGAGTTCACTCTTAAAACGAAAAAGTGTTGTCAGAATATCAGTCGTCGGAGTTTGTGTAATAAAATAGTTCATAGTATCCGTTGACGATTCGCTGCCGCCCCTAGGCAATATCTTATTTGCAAGAAGAAGCGACGGCTGAATTGCCATAATCAGATTAAAAAGATCTTTACTCGTCTTTGCTGTTTGATTAATCGCTATTTTTATATTTTTTATAAGATCGGGCAACATATATTGCGGTTTTAATAAATTAGGCTTAATCATCGTATTCAAGAAATAGCTGACAAAATAGACAAGCGCGCAAATATCATTTGAGGAGGCGGACCCCATCGCATCAAGTTTGCCGAGAATATTCGCAAGAGGCTTATTCTCGGGGCCTGCATACTCCGCGGCCTTCGCCTGGCCCGCCAGCACCTTCGCGGCAAAGTCTTTGAGCTTTTCAAGATCGGCCGCGTGTGCCGCAGCACTCCCCTCTTTTCTTGCTGCTTCTGCTGCTGCTCTAGATCCATCTTTCACCGCCGTCAATTCCGCCGCCGCCGCCGTCATCACGCTCTCCCGCGCGGCAGCAACCGCCGCGGCAGTCGCGGCCGTCGCGGCGAGGGCAGCAGCAGCCAAGGCCCTCTCAAGCTCAGTTTTCTTCTCGGCCTTCACCCTCTCAACCGCCGCTGCAACCGCCGCCTCCCTGTCAGCTGCCAGCTGAGTCTCGCGCTGGGCAAACTCGGCCTTCGCGGCCTTCTTAGCTGCCTCAACCGCCGCCGCCTCCTTCGCCACGCCTTCTTGCTTTAGTGCGGCAATCGCATCATCCTTCTCTCTCGTAGCGGCAGCACGACCCTCCGCACTAGCCGCTGTGGCCGCCGCCCGTTTCTCGGCTTCGGCGGCGGCCAGCGCAGCCGCCAGCTGACTAGCAGCCGCCTCCCTCGCACCCTTCTCGGCAGCAGCAATCTGGAGACTCTTCTCGCCTCCAAGAGCGGCGACGCGCTCATCAAAGCCCTTCTTCGCATCCGCCGCAGCCTTCGCAATCGCAGCCGCAAGCTCAGTGGCATGCGTCGCCTTGAGCGCCTCGAGCGCCGCGGCGTGCTGTGCTCCTTGTTGTTTTGCCGCCTCTTCTTGTCTACGAAACTGGGCGGTGAGATTTCCGAGTTGGGCCTTCGCCGCCGCCGCCGCAGTAGCGGCATCGTTATCGCATTTATCTTTGGACGCAGTCATTGCGGCGAGATTCGCAGCAATCTCCTTATTCTTAGCATCAAGGGCGGCAGTCGCCTGTTTAGCAGCCTCCGTATCCGCGCCCGCCTGTCTAAGGTCGGCTTGCATCGCAGCAGCCTCGGCCTGTAATTTCAGTTGAAGAGTTCGTAGACCAGCAATCTCTTTATCAGAGGCCGCTTTCGCCGCCGCCGCCGCGGCTGCCGCCGCAGCCTGAATCTGTGAGGCACGATCAGTCGCTTCTCTGATACGAGCTTCAAGTGCGGCCGTTGTAGCGGCGAGAGCATCAGATGCTGCAGCAGCCGCCCTTTCTCTATCCTCGGTTGCCTTGTTTTGTGCTGCTTCCAGCGCCGCCCTCGCAGCTTCGTTAGCCGCCAAGAGCTGTGCGTCTTTTTGTGCGAGATTTGCAGCATACGCTGTATTTTTATTTGCCAACGCTTTTTTCACATTGCCTAGTTCAGCATTTACTCTATTTTTATCCGCACGAGATGCCGCGATCTCATTTCTTACCTCTGCAAGTTGGCGCCCACTTGCATCAACTGCAGCCATGGCCGCCCGAATTGCCTCGTCATTCTCCTGATGTTTCTCACGAAGTTTCTCTGCTAACCCTGTTGCCGCCGCTGCTTGTGCCGCGCCCAGTTGCCTGCGAAATTCGTCCCCCTTGGCCAGAGCGGCTGCATCTTTCTCGCCAAGCTGTTTTTCAAAACCGGCAATCTTCGCCTCTGTAGCCGCCGCAGCCGCCGCGGCACCCTCCTCAAAATTTTTTAGTTGGTCCCGAAGAGCCTGAACAGATGCCTGAGCACGCACAAGTTCAGCATTTCTCGCCGCAACTTTGCCAGCCTCTTCAGCCTGCTGTGTTTTAAAGCTATCGCGCTCAGCAACAACGCGCGTAATCTCCCCGCCAAGACGCGCCTGTTCAGCCATAAGTCTCGCCTTCTCTTCACTTGCTAAAGAGCCTTGTTCTACCCCCTCTTCTGCCGCAGTCACCAGATCGGCCTGGCACTTTTTGAGCTGCTCGCGAAGCGAGGAAAGCTCGGCATCCTTTGCGGTAAGTTGCTCTGTGATTTTCTTAGCCGCCACTGCAGCCTCAGCAATAGCTGCCGCGGCGGCTTTCGCATCACGCTGTAATCCATCAATAATGCCCTGACTCGCCGCCGCCGCTCTCGCCGCTGCCGCCACAGCGTCGTCCTTCTCCGCAATAGCTGCATCTTTCGCGTCCTCCTGCCCATGCAATGCTGCTGTCAGACCATCAATCTTGGCTTTATTCGCGGCAATCTCTCCTTTCTGTCTCTCAACCTCTGCCAGCGCAGCATCACGCTCTTTTCCTGTTTCTATAGCTCTCTCATTTATACCTTTTAGTGTCTTAGTTCGCGCATCTATTGTTTTTTGTAGAGTGGCTATCTGGGCCGCTGAGGCCGCGGCTGCCTGCTGTCCTTCAGTCCTTCCACCCTCTAGAGTGGCGATCTGCGCTCTCAAGCCCGCGATTTCAGCCGCCACCTTATCTCTCTCGCCTTCAGTCGCGGCAAGTTTTGCTGCAGCCGCCGCCGCAGCATCCTCAAGCCCAGCGATTTTAGCGTAATCTGCGTCCGCCTGCGCCCTCAGCTGAGCAAGCTCTCCATTCGCCTTTGTAGCTGCCGCCGCCGCTGCCGCTGTTACTGCCTCCAGCTGGCTTTTACATGTGGCCGCCTCATCCGCCTTCGCCGCAAGCTCTGCTTGAAGATTGCTCAGTTTCGCCGTCTCCGCCGCAAGCTGAGCCTTAAGATCATCTACAGTCGCCTTTGCTGCTACACCCCCATCGGCGGCCCCTCTTAGCGCTGCCTCCAATTCAGGCCGCAGCCTGTCAATCGTCGCCTGAAGCGCCACCGCTTCCGCATTCATCTCCTCAATATGTTGTTGAACATCCTCAGAAAAATGGTTAATATTATTTATAATCCAGCTAATATGCTGGGCAGGGGACATCTTTTCAGGAGGGTTTTGCGTAAAGATAGGGTTAAGATTCGTAATAATATCATCTAAAATCTCCTTGTAATATTTTGTCTTATATATATCATTAGATACATCAAGTCCCAAACTACCTATTTCTAGAATCCTTCTAAGAAGAGGGTTGGACGCTTTATGGTCAGTGATAAACTTAGCAAGACCCGCTTCATCAAGTAGAGGAACAGTATCAAGCTTCGCAATCAGATTCTTCGACGGCCGGTTCAAGAGGGGCCTATCGGCATCTTGAGGATTCTTCGCGTGTAGAATCAGAATAGCAAACTTCTTCACGAGCGTTTGAACCTCGTCTTCTTCAATTCCACGAGGCTTATTGTCCAGTGCAGCGGCAGCCGCAGCCTCAGCCTCTTCTGTCTTCCGTCTAGCGGCGGCCGCCTCCTTATTCGCACATAAAAGAACCTCCCCTTTCACGACCTGTAGAAGATCCCTGAGCCCCTGCGCATGACCCAGCTTCTGGCGAAGCGGAACACTGTTGCCACGTTTCTCGGAAAGATCCGCGGCCTCCGCCTCTATTGTCTGAAGACGGTATGATAGACCCTTCTGAAGTATGTCCAAATCATCCTTCTTACACGAGGCAACCTTCTTCTCTGCCATGAATCTCCTATAGACCTCCTTCGTGTTCTCGGTAATAGGATCCTCGTGCAAATAGTGCTTCTTGAGATAGATTCTATCTGCGTGAACCTTGGAGTCCTCGGGCATATCCAAATAGACGGGTTCACCGGCAATTGTGATGCGTTCCCCAAATTTCGGTTTTATTTTTTCAAAGGCCGCCTTTGCTTTTGCCTTTACTGCTACTGCGGCTGCAGTTGCCTTTTGCATAGCAGTAGGAGCGACAGCGGCACCACTCATTCTGAATCTAGCTACGGTTTAAAAATCTATCACTTTAAACATATAGGAATGACCGAAGCTAAGCTTTTCAACCCGTGGAACTCAAAGAATCGTAATCTTTCATCGCATGACTGTATTACAATTCTTAAATCGTATGGATATAAGGGTAAAGTGACGGATTTCACATATTTTCAGCTTGCGTGTGTACACACAAGTTACGTGGACAAATCAGAACAGTGGGTGCAGCAAGATGAGCCCATGCTTCTGGCAGAGAAACCACCTAACTGTCTGCCTCTCAAAGCAGCAGACAATGAGGAGCTAGAATATGCTGGAGACGGATTGCTAGGCGGGATTATCGCGTGCTATCTACGCGAGCGCTACTCTGGAAAGGGGGAGGGCTTCATGACGACACTGAGAACGAACATTGTAAATAATCAGAAGCTGGGTGAGCTCGCGACCAAGATTGGTCTTGCACCCTATCTTGTGATTAGTCGCCACGTGGAAGAGGTGTGCCACGGGCGGAAGAATCTTCGTCTTCTCGGGAGCATGTTTGAGGCGTGGCTTGGTGCGATTTATTACACCGAGGGAGGAAAGGGACGGGGGTTTGAGGCCGTGCAGTCATTTGTCATTAATGTTATTGAGAAGCATGTGGATTTCGTCGAGCTCATTACAAATAATCGGAACTTTAAGGATCAGCTGCTTCGGTGGTTCCAGAGCGAGTATCACCAGCCGCCGAGGTATAAGGAGGTGAAGGTGGAAGGGCCGCCGCATGACAGGGTTTTTACAATGGGTGTTCTGGATATACACGGAGTTGTGATTGCAGAGGCTACGGCGAGAAATAAGCCTGAGGCGGAACAGGCTGCGAGCCGTATTGCTTTGGAAAAGCTAAAGACTAAATAGGATGTCGACAAGGGGAGTAACCTTCAAGTCAAAGGCTGTAAAAATAAAGGAGGCGCCGGCCGAGTTAAAAGAGTTGCCGACGCCGCAAGAGGAGGCTGTCTCACAGGTTCCGTCGTCTAGCACAAGGGCGATGTTTGCTAAGCTGGTTGACGCGCCGGTTCTGAGACCTGATGTTGTGCCTGCTGGAACGGCGGTGCCCAAGCCTGCTGCTGCTGCACCTGTGGTGCCCAAGCCTGCTGCTGCTGCACCTGCGGTGCCCAAGCCTCCTGCTGCACTTGCAGTGCCCAAGCCTCCTGCTGCACTTGCAGTGCCTGAGCCTCCTGCTGCACTTGCAGCGCCTAAGCCTGCTGCTGCACTTGCAGTGCCTAAGCCTCCTGTGGTGCTCAAGCCTTTAGCACCGGCGGCCCCTCTGGTGGACGAGCCAAGTGACGAGCCAAAAGCAGCAGTAGCAGTAGCAGCAAAACCGCCTCCTGCAGTAATAACAGAGGGCGAAAAGGTCGCCAAAATCGCCGCAATTCAAGACCCCATGCTCCACGCCCTCGGCGAAGGCTTCATGCTGGAAGAGCTCGAGGATCCATATGAGAATCCCGCCCCTCAGGCCTATGTGCCCGAATCACGCCGCGGCTTCGCAAACTTCATCAAGATGACCTACGACGATTTCATTCTCCCACCACCTTCGGAGGCACAGCCTCTCAAACCCGGTGACAAATATCCCTACCAGAAGTTCATTCGCGAGTATATGCGCCAGGCAAGTCCGTATCGCGGCATCCTCGTCTACCACGGTCTCGGCTCAGGAAAGACGTGCTCCGCTATCGCCGCCTCCGAGGCCCTCTTCGCCTCCGCCGGCAAAAAGGTGATTGTCATGACACCCTTCTCCCTCCGCAAGAACTTCCTCAAAGAAGTCTCCTTCTGCGGTTTCAGACACTTCCGTCTCAGCAATTACTGGGTTTCTTTAGAGAAAGAGAACCCCATTCACCGCGCCTTTGCGATTGAAATCCTCGGCCTCACCGAGGGATATATCCGAACTGCGAAGAAGATCTGGGTGCCCGACTTTGAGCAGGATGCTCCGAATTATGAGGGGCTCGGTGCAGCGGAGCAGACGGAAATCCGCAAACAGATTGTCTCCCAGCTCGTCTGGGACGCCGAGACGAATCCTGGTGGCCGCATCCGCTTCATCAACTACAACGGTATCTCCGCGAAGAAACTCAAGAAGCTGGCATGCGACAGCCCTGGGTTTTTCAACGACGCGGTTATTATTGTAGACGAAATCCACAACTTAATCCGCCTGATGCAGGGCGAGATTGACCCCTACCTCAAGGACCTTCCTGGCAAGAAGCGCAAGATGGCGCGCGAAACCGTCACAGTGGAGGACTGGAAGCCGTCCCTGTGCGGCAAGGAGACGAATTACAGACGTGGCTACCTCTTCTATCGTCTCTTCTTGGCCGCCCGCCGCAGCAAGATTATCGGTCTCAGCGGCACGCCGCTCATCAACTTCCCCGAGGAGCTGGGTATTCTCGCCAACATACTTCACGGATATACGCCAATGATGACGCTGACAATCCAGGAGGTTGGCGATGTGGCGCAAGCGGCGGTCGAGAAGATCGCGAATGCGCATCCTAACATTGACTATGTGAGCGTTGACAGAGGAAAGGAGCAGGTTGCGGGGACAGAGCTCACAGTAACTCTCTTGGGTGAAGGACTCCAGAAGAGCAAAGTATTACTTGATGGAAAGGCAAATGGCGTTGAGCGCATACCGCGTGGCCTTTTGGTACCCACTGCCGAAGAAATCAAGACGTCCCTTGTGGAGGCCATCAAGAACGGCGGCTACAAGATTCGCGGTGAAGTCACCCTTGCGGCTGTTCCTCTTCTCCACCCGTTCGGCGACGAGTTCCGCCAGGATTTCCTGAGTCAGGATGGGCTGGAAGTGAAGAATAAGCTCGTCTTAGGAAAGCGGCTCACCGGTCTCGTCAGTTACTACAAGGGAAGTCGCCAGGACTTGATGCCTGCTGTCGCGGTTGACGAGGTCATTCGCGTCCCATTCTCTTCTTATTCACAGGGCGCATACAGCAAGGTGCGCCTAGCCGAGATTGAGATTGAGATGCAGAAGAAGGAAAAGGCCGAGGGAGGGCTGGGCGATGTGTGGGCCGAGGTCTATGACATTGGCAAGATGCAGAAGTCGTCTAACTACCGAATGGGTTCTCGTCAGATGTGCAACTTCTCATTTCCAACGTCGGTCACGCGGCCTCGTCCTCGGAGCTCAGAGGAGGAAGAGATGGAGAATGTGGAAGATGAGGAAATCCTGGAAACAGCGCCTGATAATCCTGCCG
>Ga0214919_10004921_pt1 | contig 19217 bp, 15 predicted proteins | sample LL1503_MetaG_FD_177994 | JGI IMG/M metagenome (GOLD analysis project Ga0214919, IMG submission 177994) | Freshwater microbial communities from Lake Lanier, Atlanta, Georgia, United States - LL-1503 | ecosystem: Environmental > Aquatic > Freshwater > Lake | place: USA: Georgia | collected...
ACGTCAGTCAGGTATTTTAGGTACTCAACAGCAAGCACAAGCCGCTCAAGCCGGAGCTTTTGGTGGTGGTCGTGATGCCATTATGCGGGCTGAGCGTGAGCGTAACCTTAGTCAGCAAATGGGTGACATCCAAGCCCAAGGTTCACAAGCGGCGTTCCAAAATGCCCAGCAGCAATTTAACGCTGAGCAACAAGCACGCTTAGCGGCGCAACAATCTAATCAACAAGCTGGCTTGACCACGGGCATGCAGAACTTAAATGCCCAACAACAGGCTAATGTCCAAAACGCAGCAAACCAGATGCAAGCGCAGGGCATGAATTCACAGCAAGCGTTGCAGGCTGCATTGGCTAACCAACAAGCTGGCCTAACTACGGGCATACAGAATTTAAATGCTCAACAGCAAACTAATGTTCAAAACGCGGCTAATCGCCTACAAGCTAGCGGTATGAACGCACAGCAAGCCATGCAAGCAGCTTTGGCTAATCAGCAAGCCGGTCTGACTACGGGTATACAGAATTTAAACGCAGATCAACAAAGCCGGGTTCAAAACGAAGCTAACCGTTTACAAGCTAGCGGGATGACTTCGCAACAAGCGTTGCAAGCTGCATTGGCTAATCAGCAAACGGGTTTGGCTGTGGGTCAGCAAAACCTTGCTTCTCAGATAGGGACGCAACAACTTGGCGCTGGACAGATTGGACTTCAGACCTCACTTGCAAACCTATCTAATTCGCAACAAGCTGCGGTGCAGAACCAAGCAGCAAAACTCCAAGCTATGGGCCTGAACTCCCAGCAGGCTTTGCAGTCTGCGTTGTCAAATCAACAACGGGATATTTCTGTAGGTGGGCAAAACCTCAATGCAAAACTAGGTATCCAGCAACTTGGCTCTGGGCAAAACTTACAAGCTCAGTTGGCAAACCAACAAGCATTAGCACAGGCTCAACAGCTACAAGCCAACCAACAACAGTTTGGCGCTAACTACGGCATGCAGGGTATCCAAGCCGGTATGCAAGGTGCAAACCAACTAGCAGCGCTTGGCGGACAAAAACTCCAAGCCCAGCAAGGCATCTATGGTTTACAGAACCAGTACGGTACACAGCAGCAACAGTTGGAGCAACAGAAGCTCAACCAAGCGCAGCAAGACTATGCTAATGCACAGCAGTATCCCCTGATGCAGTTGGGCACGATGTCTAACATGCTTCGTGGTCTACCCATGCAGGCAAGTACATCTCAGATGTACCAAGCTCAGCCTAACGCGCTTACACAAGGCATCGGTGCGGCTGGCTCTATGGCGTCCCTCTACAACGCATATAACGCTAAACCCGGCGGTGCTGCGGGTGGCTTGCCTAATGAGTTTAGGTATGCAAAAGGTGGCATTACATCTATCCCTCGCTACGACGTGGGCGGTCAGGTTATGAGTCAATTGCAACAGATGGACGACCAGTCTTTGGCGCGTGAGGCTAAAGAGTCGCCCAGCTCGGAAATTAAACGTATGGCTCAAGCTATTCTTAAACAGCGTCAAGCTGGTATGAATATGGGAAATGCGCCTCAACCGCAACAAGACATGGGCATGGCTGGCGGTGGCATCATTGCGTTTGCTAATAGGGGAGAAGTAGACGAGGCTGAAGCTGCGCGCGCTAAGGCCCAAACTGATATGTATATACAGGCTGCACAACAAGCGGCAGCAGAACGTGCTTACCTCTCTCCCGCTGCGGCAGCAACTCCTACACCCATTGCGGCTCCTCCGGCTGCGGCTCCTAAACCGGCTCCTCCTCCTCCGGCTGCGGCTCCTAAACCGGCTCCTCCTCCGGTTGTGGCTCCTAAACCGGCTCCTAGGGCAGCGGCCCCTACGGATAAATCTATTATGGCTGCGGCGGCTAAGTTCCCAGCGCAATCAGGCGTGCCGGGCGGAATGGCGCAACAAAATCCTGCTCCAACTGCTGGCATAGATACAGCCCCTCCTGTTAATGCGGGTGCGGCTCCCTCTACTGCAATGACTGCGCCTGAAGTTGATCCTCTTGCAGCAGCTAAGGATGCCTTGGCTAAAGCGCAAACAGAAGCTGGTAAGACTACAGAAGATGTGTATAACGCTGACTTAGAGGCTAAGAAGCGTTTGGGCCTTGACAAAAATGAAGCTCAGCAAGAATACATGAAAAAAGTCATGGCGCAGAAGAACAACATTGCTGAAGATGCCGAGCAAAGGAAGTACCTCCGTCTGGCTGAGTTCTTTGCTTCATGGGGTTCTACACCCGGCGATACCCTTGTTGCTGGTATGAGTGCGTTGAAAGCCAAGATTCCTGACATGATTAATGATGTCAAAGAACGCCGCAAAGCCGAAGCTGATGTTGATAAAGTCATGTATGAACTAGGCCAAGCAAAACGCCAAGAAGACCTTGGTAATTGGGACAAAGCTGAGTCTAAGAAAGTTGAAGCTTCAAAGATGGCAGCTAAACTGCAAGAGAGCCTTACTACTGCTACGGCTAGCTACGAGGGACATAAACTTACATCTGCGGCTACTGTTAAGGCTGCGGAGATTGGTGAGCGTTCTCATAGGTACTCTTCTGATTCTAGTAAAGAGTCTTCTAAGTATACGGCTGATTCTAGTAAAGAGGCTTCTAAGTATACGGCTGACGCTCATATTCGTATGACAGAACTTAGGGAGCGATCAGCGGCTCTTGACCGTTCAGCTAACCGCGCTACTGCGGATGAAAACAAAAAGTTTGGTCAGTATCAAGCTGCTTCTGAGCAAGAACGCCGTACGTTGGAACGGATTGCGACTGAAGAAAACGGTGATCAATATAAGGCCGACATAAGAACGGCGGCGATGAAAGATGAAAACGGCAAAGTGCCAGCAGGTTGGGAATCAAAAGTTGCTGAAGCGCAAGGTCGTATTGATGCGCGTAGAGATGACTGGAATGCGCGTATTACAACTGCTAAGAAAAACACTGATTTAGCTTACTCACGTGTTAAAGTTACGGAACCCGCTGCGGGCGGAGATGCCTCTCCTTCAGTAACAACAATGACAAGAGCGGATGTTGAGGCAACGGCTAAAGCGTCTGGTAAATCAATAGCGCAAGTAGAAGCGGCAGCGGCGGCTAAAGGCATCAAGATTAAATAAGGAACGCTATGTCAGGTCGTGATTTCAGTGCAGATTTGTTTGGCCCGTCTCCTAACGCTTCTCCCGCTGGTAAAGACTTTAGCGCTAACTTGTTTGGCTTGCCTCCTAACGCTTCCTCTACTGGTAAAGACTTTAGCGCTGACTTGTTTGGCGCTTCCCCTACTCCTTTGGTTCCTCCGCAGGAACCCAATAAAGAAATCCTAGGCGGTATCCCACGCCAAGCTGCTGACGTACCGCTTAAGGTTGGCTCAGGTTTAGTAACTGGTGTCCGTCTGGTCGCGGATGCGTTTGGCGCAGATAACGAAGTGTCTAAAAATCTTAGAGGGGTTGAAGACTGGATTGCTGATCTGTATAGCGCGCAGTCCAAAAAAGACAGCAAAGAGATTGCTCGCATCATGAAAGATGCGGAAGACAAAGGCGTCCTAGAGAACGTGGTTGCAGGTGTTAAGGCATTTAGTGTTGCCCCCGTGGACTTGCTTGCTAATGCGCTAGGTACTTCTGCTCCTGCCATTCTTGCGGGACTAGTAACAACTTTGACTGGTGGCGCACCGCTTGTAGCTGCTGGATTGACACTTGGTACTGGCGCAGTTATGGGCGCTGGTACTATTAAAGGTTCTATCTACGACGCTACCAAACAAATCTTGTCTGAAAAAACCAAGATGACTCCTGAGCAGATTGAAAATGCTGCTGTAAAAGCTCAAGAATATAAAGGCGAAAACTTAGATCAAATTATATTGGGCGCAGGACTTACTGCTATTGGTTCTTACACCGGCGCAGAAGGCGCAATAGCCCGTCAACTTGCTAAAGGTATAGCCTCTACCGTAGCACAAAAAGAAGCAGTTAGGTTGGTTACTGAAAAAGCTACTGTTGAAGCTGCTAAACGTGGTGTAGTTAAAAACGCTGCGCGTACCGCTGCGCATGAATTCTTAGGAGAAGCCGCTGAAGGTGGTCAAGAACAAATGGCTCAAAACCTTGCGCAACAACGCATGGGCTTTGATGTACCCACTATGCAAGGCGTTGCTGGGCAGGCTACCTTAGAGGGTATGGCTGGTTTAGGCATGGGAACCGTGTCTGGTGGCAGAGAAGCTGCAAGCGCTAAGAGAGAAATAGCTGAGAAAGAATTTAAACAGTCTGGCGCAAGTACGGATGCAAACAAAGAAGCATTTACGCCAAACAAAGTTAAAGCTGGGCAGCAACCGCTGTCTGATAAAGAGCTAGAAAAAGCAGTTAACGCTCCTCCTAAAGCTAAGTCTACCCCTGCCGCAGAAACCGCCGCTGCTCTTGTAGCTAAATATGCGCCGGGTGAAGAAGGGAACATGACTACGCCCGAGTCTAGAGGGCTGTATTTCATACTCAAAAACTTAGGTATAGAAAATCCCAAATACGATAAAGCTGCTGGCGAAACTTATCGTCAGAAAGCTATGGAAGCATTGCGCGACCATTTTAATAAACAAAATCTTACCCCTACTGAGGAAACCACTACCAATGTCGATGAAGCCACTCAAGCCCAGCAAACAGAAGCGCAAGGACAGCAAACGTCCACTACCGCAGATGCAGAACTAAACAAAAAACAAAATGCGTTATTGGCTGAGATGCAAAGGATTATGGAGGCAAACGACCTCTTAATTCTTGAAGTAGGTTCTCCTGATTTTGATGCGGTACTTAAGGAGAAAATGAAGCTCCATGATGCCTATGAGGTTCTTTCAAATCAACTTGGGATATCAATAACGCCTACTGAAACCGCAGTAACACCACCGCCTGCACCCACTGCCGCCCCTGCAATACCTATGTCTCCAGCAATGCAGACTGTGTATGACGGCGCACTTGCAAAATTAAATGCTAATCCTAACGACAAGAAAGCCTTACAGACGGTTAACTCGTTAGAGAAGAAACACAGCATGCCGCTGACTACTGCCACTCAAGGCCAAGTACTTAGTGCAAAGAAAGCTAATGACGCCATAGTAGAGCCCGGCTCAGTTAAGTTTATGGGATCGCCGTTAAGGCCATATCCCATGCAGGGCGGGCAAAAACTTCTTGAGGTTAGCCCCGGCCCTTACACCCAGCGTCAGCCTTTGCTTGTAAAACAAGCAGAAGAAGAAAAACCTCTGTATCCGGTTGATACTGAATTTAGTGCTGAAAAAGCTGCGGAAAGCAACCTTCAAGAACTTAAAGATATCCGTCCGTCAGAAACAACGGCGTATGAGTACGACCCTGATCTAAGTCCAGAGCTTAACCAAGAGATAGCTAATGACATTGCTGCGGCAGAGGAAAAATCGCAGGCAGAAAATAAAGCAACGCTGACTGAAATGTCAGATAAAACCGCGCCTAGCAAATACGAAATATCTGATGAAGATAAAACAACATACGAAAAAATAAGAGAAGAGCATAACGCTAACGCAAAAGAAAAAAATGCTCAGCGGGCAGAACAATTACCTGTACTTGAAAAAGCATATCAAGTTGCTAAGAACGTATTAAGAGAGGCGAGCAAACGAGTAGATGCGGCAATTACAGCTTTAGATGCATATAAAAAAGCTAATAAAATTACTGAAGATGTTGAAGCAACAGACTACGCGACTACAAAGCGGATAAGTAAAACTGATAGTAAATTAGTTGAGCTTACCGATGCGGTAGATAAAGCTATTGCAGAAGAAGAACAAGCGGCTGACACGCAAGAAAAAGCTAATGATGACGTCTACAAACTTGGCCCTGAAATAAGGTATCTACCTGAATGGACTAGAAAATTCTCTGCGGTAGACAAAGACATTTACTTTGGCAATATCAAGTATGGTTCAGAAAAAGAACACTACAGAGCAGCACAAGCCCTTTTAGATCATTACGCGCAAAGAGATGCAAATGTAGGCGATGCTGAGCAACGGGTAGTTAACGCCTATGATGAAACACGTACACGTAACGGCAGAGAATACAAGATTAGGTTTCCGCAATGGCGTTTCTTGTCTGCTCACGCTAAAGAAATATTTAGAGAAGGTTTAACTAACCTTTCTGGGTTGCAACTAGGCCGTTCGTTTGACAACCTTGCTAAATATTTAACTGAACAAAACAAAGCTATATCTGAACGCCAAAAGATATTGGCTGGCGTAGCAATACAAGAACGCCTAGATCGTATTACAAAAGAATCTGAGCAACAGAAAGCCGATATACCAAAGCCGTATAGAGGGGAAGTTGATGTATTTACTGGGGAACAAGTAGTTTCAGACCTTGGCAGTAATTCTTCAAAAGCAAAAACAACAGTAGTTAATTCCTATCAAAAGTTAAGTAATCTGATAGCCGATGGAAATTTAGCGGGAGCGCTAGAACATGTTAGCAAGATGCCGACTGTCAGTAAATTTAACCGGCTTATTGCTAAAGCTGTGTTATCTATGGTGCAGGACATGGAGTCCCCGCCACGATTAAAGTTAGTAGATAGCCTTTCTAACAACGATCATGGGCAATACAACCCAAGTTTTTCTACGCCTAATAGAGAAAACATTGGTGAGATTTCTATTAGGTCCGTATCCCCTTCTGTGCTGTTACATGAGGCTATACATGCGGTAACGGTGCGTGTTATTAATACATACATGGAAGGTGATAGAGCGTCCTTAAGCAAAGCACAACGAGCCGGGGTAGAACAGTTAACAAAAATCATGGAGATTACTAGGCCTTTCTTTGCTGAGGATTACCCCAACGCTTACGATAATCTTTATGAGTTTGTTTCCTACGCTTTAACAGATGACGACTTTAAAGCTGAATTAGCCGATGCAAATTTACCGGGGGCAGTTAGCCTTGCAACTGCAACTAAAACTGGAGCAGTTTTTGATATTGACAATATATCAATCAAAGGCCAATCTGCATGGACTAAATTTAAATTAGCTATTGCTAATCTTATTCCTACCGGGGTTAAAAATTCTGAAGGTGAACCTGAGTCTTTAAAGGATCGTTTGTTCCAAGGAGAGACAGCTAAAAAAGCAGACCAAAACTTCTTGATGGAGATAGCAGCGGCGTTTGAGGACATCATGGCTCCTCAAACAAAACCTATTACGCTAGAAGATTTATCTGCCAAAAAAGGACCACTTAAGGCAGAGCCACGTGAAGGTGGGTTTGATGATCCTAAGATTAGAAAAGCGTATAAAGCTACAGAAAAAGAAACAGGTATTTCGGAAGACAAAGGCATCTATAAAAAGCTAACCAGCGTTGAAGGTTGGAGAAATATTGCTCGGTTACTTGTAGACAAAACCTACGAAGCTAGAAGCTTATGGGCGCGCCAAGATTTGGGCGGCAAAATTGAGCGGGATGTGTCTAAGGCGTTTAATAACTTTACTGAACGCATGGATACTTCAACATCCATAATACAGAACTACATTACTCACAATCTATCTCAGCATCTTAACGAGCTTAAAGATGCTGTTCAAAACTACGCCAAAATTGCTAGGGACGGCAGCGTAGATGAAGCGTTTATAGATATCCACATGTTGGGTGAGATGTTTAGTGAGCCTGAACGTCGTTCTGTTAAGTTTGTTACCACTGTGCCGCTAAGCACGGAAACTACTGGGCCTAAAGCAGTTACGTTCTTTGGTAAGCAGAGGAGTGCGGCTGATGTACGTACAACTATCTTAGGTGACCCCATTAAAGGCACGGAAGGCATCATCCATAAATACACGTTAAGTGACACACAGAGACAAAACTTGTGGAACACCCTCAAGGGGCTTGCAAATACCCATGCAGATTACGCTGGTTACTCTCCTAGAAGTATTACATTTAGCGCAGCAAATAAAGCAGCGGGGATAGGTCTAAAAGAAGGTGACCCTATATACAACGTGCTTGGTATTAGCCCAGACGAAGTGGCGCTTCGTAGAAAACAATACGACGACGATAACATTACGCCACAGAAAACTAAAGATGCTATTCAGCGCGTTTTTACCGCAGTTAAAGCATTGACTGACGCTACAAAAGAACTTAACCAAGCGGGTAATTTCTGGTCTGCTCCTGTATCTAACTTAACAGGCATGTACAACTATCAGTACTACATGCCGTTCAAAGGCTTATCTAAATACGAAGAGTCTGTTGATGCGCACGTGATGGATAAGTATGGCGATCCTAATCGCATGACTGAAGGCAAGAGCAAAGTATTGGTAGACCAAGAGTACGCAAGTAGCGGACGCTTTAGCGTTTCGGATAACCCAATCTTGCAAGTGATGTTTGATTCTTTTCGTGCAGCACACCGTGCCGGAATAGTTGATGCCACCCTAGCGCTTAAGAATTCAGCTAAGTACGACAAGGTAAAAAACCCTAATGGTACTGGAATCATTAATGCTGTAATTGTTGAGAACGTACCGTTTGCTGCGCGTGAAACTTCTAAGCTGGAGAAGTACAAAGGGAACCACAACATCGTCTTCCACTATAACGAAGATGGTTCTATAGATGTCATTAAGATTCAAGACCCTAAGTTAGCGGAAGCAATTCGGTATACCTATAAGAAAAGCAACGTGGCTTGGGATGCAGCGAACAACATTACGGCATTTTTTGGTTCAATGCATACAAGGTACAACTGGAACTTTGCGCCTAAGAACTTCGTCGTTGATATGTTAACCAACGCTTGGAACATTGGCGGTGGTAAGTTTGGGCCTGCCAACGCGCTTGTATACATCAAAGATGTTGGCTTTAGCGTTATGCGTAACGGCCTTGGTAAATCATGGCTAGTGGCTTCTTTAGAAGATAAAGGTGATGCAGTTAGCCGTAAACAACTACTTGACTTGGCGAGCAAAGACCCGTTTGTTAAAGACATGCTGGAGATGCTGCGCTTTGGTGGTAAGTCGGTATACATAGACAGCATGGGATTGAAGGCTAACTACGAAAAACTATCGCAGATTGGGCGCAATAAAGTTTTGGCTAACGTAGATCAGTTCAATGCATTTGTCGATACATGGAACAACATGTTTGAATTCACAAGCCGTACGGCTGCGTATTCATTGTTCAAAGAGAAGATGCATGCAGCCAACGTAGCCGCTGGCATGTCGGATGTAAAAGGCAAAAATAACGAGATGTCACCAGCAGAAGAGGCTGCGGCGTGGCAGGCTGCGGCAGAGACAAAGAACCTAGCCAACTTTGAAAAGGTGGGTGCAATTGGGCGTGAGCTTGGCACTTTCTATATGTTCTTCCGTCCTTCGGCAATGGGTGCAGCGCGGGCTATAGAGACTGTAGCTCCTGCGTTTATGACTGAAGAGATGATGAAACAGCGGATGCCCGGAAATATCCAAGATGATCCTGCTGCTAGAGCGTTATACATAGAAAACTATAAAAAGCTACGTACCAATGCACAAGTAATGGCAAGTGTTTTGATGGGCGCAGGGTACACCATGTACTTGATGGCAATGATGATGGCCCCTGATGATGAGTGGAAACGTAATTCTGTACGTTCTGACGATATGCAACAGTGGACTAAGTTTGCTAGGTTCCATCTATCTAATGAATTAGCTAAACAAATATTTGGTAAAGACTCTAAAGATGTAGTTCTTCAAATGCCGTGGGGCTATGGGCTTGGCGCGTTTGCTGCTATTGGGGCACAAATTGGTGGCATGATGCATGGGCAAACCTCATTACAAAAAGGGCTTGGGAACATCGGCATGTCTATCTTGTCTGATTCGTTCTTACCTATACCCATTTCCAGAATACCACCTACTGAGTCACCCGGTAAATGGGCAATAGATAGCGTTACGCCTTCAGTATTACGGCCTTTGTTTGAGTACTTTATGAACACAAACGGTATTGGTCAGGCTATCAACAGCGCCAACACCCGTAAGTACGGTGAAGCATTTACAGGTGGCGATAAGATTCCTGACCTGTATAAAGATGCTGCGGTATATGTATATTCAAGTACACAAGGCGCATGGAATATGTCGCCCAACACCATGTACTTCTTTGCTAATAGCTACATAGACGGTCTATCTCGGTTGGCAGAAAGTAGCTATAGCTGGGTCAATCTGACTAAAGGCGAAAAGATATTTAACCCTAAGACAGACTTACCGTTGATTGGTTCATTCTTTGGGTCTAAGTCCAACGTAGACTCACGTGAGTTCACATCTGTAGAGACTAAACTTAAAGACTTGAACCAACGTATGAAAACACTAAGCGATAAAGACCCCGTTGCCTACGCTAAATTTATGGCAAATAATCCAATGGCTGATGCAGCAGTTGGGCTCTATCACTCAGAGCTAGTCAATATAAATAGGATTCGCGCTGAAGCAAATGAAATACGTACCGGCCCGTACTCCCCTAAACTAAAAGAGCAACTGCTACGAATAAACATCTTGCAGCAAAACATGGCTAAGCATGAGTTTATCCTTACAGTCAAGGCATACGGCGTCGAACCCTAACGAACGCGCCAAGCACGAACTCCAAGGTGGTTATCCTTGTAGGTGGCATACGCTTTAAATAGCATGCCTTCGCGCTTAGCGCCGCTGTCTATGGCGTAGATCATTTCCCCAAAGCGAAGGGTAGGGATAAAGAAGCTATCCCCCACCTCCATACCACTAAAGGGAAATACCCACTCAGGTTCCTTTATCATCAAAGATATCCAGTTCTGTTCTGAACCAGTACAGGTATGCTGGGTCTACTTGAATAGCCGATCTCCAGCCGGTAGTTAAACGCCCCTTCTTGTCGTCAATTAAGATGTTCTTATTGCGCATCTCAAACTCAAACTCGCGTGGGCTGATCTGACGTTCGGCAAGGAACTTCTTAAACTCTGACTTAGAGACTTGCAGCAGGTTCTCGTTACTGCTTATCCTAGCTACGATCTGGCCTCGTGGCTCCATCGTTACCTTCTCGTCCTTGATAACCAATATGTTGCCCATGTTGCGGTTAACAAAATCACCCAGCAGGGATTGATAGTCAGTGCGGTTCACCTTCACCACGTTGTCCCGAATGTCGATCATGGCGCGGACAGTCTCATGGTAGATCATGTCCAGCTTATAGCCAGTAATCTCATGCTCATTGGCAATCGCTGCTGCCCCAAAGTTAGCTGCAATCAAGTTTTGGTAGAACCGATACTGGGTATGCTCCCCAAAGTCACTTATGAATTTCTCTTCCCACTTGCCCATATGGTCCAGTACGTAGTTATCACCTAAACGAATAATCTCCTTGATGAACATCGGGCCAGCGTGACCATAGTTGTAGTTAAAAGCATCAAAGATATATTTTCCTAATCGACCTTCTTTCTCCAATAGCGAAGGTTTATGGACATGGAACTCAATAAGCCGTGCTGCTTCGCCGTCAGGGTTAGCTTTAATGTTCTCCAACTTGCCGTAGATGGTGTGGTTGGTGGTGAACATAGCGATCATGGATGCCGACATCTCATACTCTCGTTCAGCGTTGACGGATGCTTGCATCTTAATCTTAGCTTTGCCGTGAGACACGTTATGGATAAGCCGCCCCAAGTCTTCCGCTTTCTTATCGCCAATCTCATCAAGCCCAAACATAAGGTTGTGCAGCGCCAAGTATCGGCCTGTTAAACCGTTGTCAGTAGCTTGTACTACGCTCAGGTTCTTAGGGTTGCCAAACATGCTCAAACCCGCATACATAGCGCCGGTCTTGGCGTTGCCCGACTTCCCGAAAAGGCTCACAGCCACGCCCGAAGTAGACGTATAACTCATCAATGGGGAACCTAATCCGCTCATGGATGCAAACGCATGCAACTCAAACTCAGGGGTGTTTAAGTAGTCCAACGATTCACGCCAACGTGCATACGTACCATGTGGGACTATGTGTTTTGCTATGCCTCGTACGAAGGGTGATGAAGGTGCGCTTATTGTTTCTCCTGTATGGGTAATTTCTTGCTTACCAATAACAAAGCTACGTTTATCCCACTCGCCTGTATCAGCGCGCTCTGCTGTCCACCCCATCTGCATACGCATTTGATCTGCCCTAGCGTTGATCTGCATGTACTGACCCCATTTGACTACATAATTCATAAGATGCTCCGTGTTGTTACTTGAAGGAAATACCCCGTTAGATGCCATAAGCGACTTAAATGTCTCCTTGGCATAGACATGCTTCATCGGGACTAAGAACTCCCGCATATCATCTTTAGGCAGCACAAGCCGCATCAACAAACACTCACCATCATGTGGGCTATACATCCGCTGGACAGGGTACAGGTCATGAGGGAGGATGAGGATAGGATCGTCTTGATGCTTAATGCCTTTCTTATCTACCTTGGGCGCAGGCACAAAGTAAATACCGCCGTTAACGCCCTGCACAAAGGGCATTAAAAATTCTGGGAACTCTGGAACCGTTTTGGTACTCGGTGCTTCCCAAACTGATTCCTCTTTATCGACTTTAGCTGCGGGTTTGAACTCTCGTCCAAGTACGATGGGGCTAACAATTTTTCCCCGGTGTTGACAACCTTCGCATCGTTCTGGGTAGTTATCAATGAACCATGAGCAGGTGCGCGGAGCAGGAAAGCGACTTGCTTTTTCTTCTGTTTTAGCATAGTTATAGTCAGGATGTTCGTTAGATATTTCGTGTATTGCTGTGGCTCCGTCTTCGCAGAACTTGGCTATGGATAGCCCCGCGAACCACATCGGTTCTTCTAGCGTAGCGGCGTTCTCAAGCATGTACTTGATCTGCGCACACCCGCCTTCATCGTCTATGCTCTTCTGTGCTAGTACTCCAAACGTCTTACTGAAGTTGTCTAGCTTAAGCATCGCCTTGGTATCGTCGTCCAATCCCTTGGGTATCTCAGCCAAGATGTCAACGATAGGCTCATCTACTTGCTCAGCAGTGGGGCCACCTAAAAACTCACGGAACTCTTGCCAACTATAGACATGAATCTCATCGCTGATTACTGAGGTAGGGCGCGGAGGGTCAGTCTTAAAGTTAAGCGTCTCAGGCGCACGCATGATGCGTGCAGCGTCGGCAGTCACTACGGGGTCAATGCTTATATGGGACATGCAGAGTGCTTTGAACTTCTCTGCGTATGTCTTCCACTCCTCAGCGGGTATGTCCTCGTCCATCAGCCAGTAAGCATGTATGCCACCGCCTGAGTCAATCACTACTGGGTCGGGTAACTCAGCAGCGCCTTGCAGTTTGAACAGCGCCTCGTGCGCATCGCCCTTGTCTTTGTACTCTTTGTTCTCGCCAACATCTAGGTCAATAAAGAATGACCTAACGAACAAACAATCAACCGCTTTGCGGCTGTATCCATCAAATGATCCTAGTGCTACAAATGTGTTTTGGTTACTCTTTATCCTGTCAATTTTGTCAAATACATCATCAAGTGTTTCTGCAAATCGGTTGCTGACCTTGCCGTTTTTGTCTATGCCACTGATACAGTAAACACCCTGCGTTGGTAATGCTTTCTCGTAGAATTGTTTTAACATGTCTCTTGCAGAGTTAAAAAGAGCGGGACGATGCCCGCTCAGTTAGTAAATAAGGGTTACCCCTTATGCCGTTGTTTCTTCGTATTTCCTTCCTACCATTTCTTCAAGATATTTAACTGCCGCCGCCACGTTCTTAGCAGGTAAGAGTCCTTTGGCGGTGTCGCTCTCAATGAGGTCTGTGAGTGTTTCCACCTTCAACAGATTTTTATGTCGTATAGGTTTGCCACGGAACCAACTAAAGACTGTCATCCTTGACACCTCAAGTGCCCATGCTACGTACTTAGTAGGTAACCTAGCATCTACACAAGCCTTAGCCAGCGCAGTGCCAGCCCTGTTGGGGTTGGCTTTCCCAAGCGCAATTAGAAAGCCTTCACTGTATGGTCGTGACATTCCTAATCCTTACTTCTTAGACCATTTTTTAACTACATCCGAGATGTCCTTCTCAGCAACGGCAGGCTTTGCAGACTCGCGTTTTACTGGTTCGGGCGTTTCTTCGGGCGTACTTTCGGGTACTAAATCGTTACGATGGTTTGGTACTTCATCAACTGTGTCTGCTTGAAAGACGTTCATCTTGATAGCAGCTTCGGCGGCAGCGCTCTTCGATTGCTGAGCAATGATATGCAAATCCGAGTCCGCTACTTTACCAGCAGGATTGAACACAACCTTGGGCGCAGTAGCCTTTGTGTCAAATGCCATCTTAGTAATTACCCTACCTGCACTGACGTTGTGTGACGCTAAGTGCTGGATGTAAGACCGGAAGGGGAATCGTCCATTATCTTCTTTACCGAAGACAGAGGTAGCGGGAAGGACGAGCTGCATTACGTCACCAGCAGGATCATTTGGAAGCACTACGGCAGTGCGCCAAGACAAGCGGCAAGCTGTACCCGTACCGCCTTGGCCCGAACCTTTAACAGCCTTGGGGCAATCTTGGCAGTTGCTTGCTGCGGGGGTCTTCACATCTGCGTCAGGCGCTTCAGAGTCCGTAGACCAGCACACAGGGCTAATCTTTTGGCCTTCTTGGTACACACCCTCATAGAACATACGCGATGCCTTATGTGCCATCTTCACAAAGATAACATTCATGTGGCGATCTTCGATAGCGCCGATTTCTTTACCACCAGCGTACTTGCGGAACACTCCACCTTTGATAGAGATGCGTTTGCTTTGGCGTACACCACCAGCTACTGCAAGGGTATCTTCGTCGAGGCCTTCGATGGGGGTCATCACTGCGCCGCTAAACAGGGTTGCGAGATCATTACTCATTTTCAATTTTCCTTGTTACTGAACTTACTAATTAGAAGGTTTGCGCACGGTAATCGTGAACTCCCTCATTACATTCACTCCGGGAGGTAGGCCATCGCCTTGGTTCTCCTTGAGGAATTCTTTGAAGTTGCCCTGATGAATACGTGCTTCAAACAGGTCAACTGCGCCATTGGATAGGATGAACTTGCGAAAGCTGTCGCCATCATTGACGGTGTAACGCTCGTACAACTTACGAATTACTGTGCCGTAGCTAGTGCGTATGCTCTTCGCGTTGCTCTCGTTACAGGTCGCCATAAATGTTTGCTCTAGCATCGTCAGTTCGTCGTCAAGCTCTTTGATTTGGGCTTTCCTTTCCGCCTCTATCCTATCGCGTTCATTTCGTATTGTCAAGTAAACTTTGACTAATTCGTCGAGTTTTGTGGTCTCGACTTCTTCTATCTCTTCAATCATATGCCTATCTCCTGTCGGTATAAATCAACCAATTTCTCGTGTGAGTCCACCTTACCTTGCAGCATCTGATAGACCTTGCGCTCGGCTTCTGAGCCTTGCAGGTGAACTACCGTCATGCTGTTGACCTGCCCTACTCGGTCAATCCGCGCCACGCATTGCAGGTAAGTCTCCACGCTCATAACGGGGGACCAAAATACGATGGTGTCTGCGGCAGTTAGGGTCACGCCATGTGAGGCGGCTTGAGGTTGGATGACAAGTACACGTGGGTGTTCTGCGGTTTGAAATCGTTTAATGATCTCAGCGCGCTCTCTTGCTGGTACGTCTCCGTTAATTATTTCATTACTTACTCCTTCCTTAGTCAAGTGTCGTGAAACAAGTTCGATGGTGTGCCGAAACGGGACAAAGATGACTACCTTATGCTCCGTCTCGTCCAGCACCTCCATCAAGGCGTTGAGTCGTGGGGAAATATCAAACTCCACCACTTCCCTTGTATCCGTGTAGATCGCTCCACCCGAAATCTGTAGCAGCTTGCTAAGCTGCGCCGCTGCATTGACAGCGCTGATCTGTTCTCCTGCGGCCTCTATCAATAGCTGATTCTTTAACTCACGGTAATACTTCATCACCTGTGGGCTAAGAGGAACCTCGCGGGTCTGATACACCAGCGGAGGTAAGTCCAAGCACTGCGATTTCTCGAACCGGATGGCAGGCTGTAAAGCGTCGAACACCATCTGCTTAGCGTAAGACTTGGGAACCCACTTAAAGCGTGTGACTTGCTGCATGACCTTATCGCGCCATGCTGTGAAGTACTTGGGTACTGCCGTTGGGTTGACCAGCTTAGCTAAGCCAAACGCATCTAGCGGGGATTGGGATGCAGGGGTGCCGGTCATCATCCACAAGCGTGTAGATGGTGTGATTAACTTCGCCAGCATACGCCAGCGCTTAGTCGTGACTGTCTTGTATGCGTTGGCTTCGTCCACCACGATAAGGTCGAACTGCGCCTTGGCTATCTCAGCAGCAACGGTATTAATCCCATCGTAATTGATGATGACAAACTCATAGCTGCCGTTGACTATCTTTGCGCGTTTGACTGCATCTCCGTAGGCCACACCCACTGTGCGGTGCATAGCGGTCTTGAAGATGTCTGCTTGCCATGCTGAGTACATGATAGACAGAGGGCAGATGATAAGCACACGCTTGATCTGACCTAGCTGCATGAGGTAATCAACAGCCCACACTACAGATGAGGTCTTACCTGTACCGGCTTCGTTAAAACAGAAGCAGCGATCCCTCAGCGCTAGGTATGAGGCAGTGGTTTCTTGATGCTTAAATGGCGTATACAAGCCGGGCCATGTGTACTCTTTTGCCATAGGGCTAGGGGCGTCCCCATACACTTTGACTAAGCGTTGCATCTCAGTCATGCCCCAATAGACTAGGAGTTCTGCATTGACCCCATCATCTTTTAGCACTTCACATTTGTCTATGTAACCGGCAATGAACTTTAAGTCACTGGAGGGTACAGACAGGTGTACTGCCGTGTCTTCTACTACAACCATACTATTCCTTACTTAATTTAACGTGGCCCCTTGCGGGGGCTAGTCGGTCAGATCAACACCGAAAGGAGAATGTGCCTCTGACTGGCGCGGTTAAAGGAGTATCAAATCTAGCAAAAGGCCTCCATAATGCCCACTCGCGCCTTACAGCATTAATTACTTCATCGACCCATCGGACTTGCGTGGGAACGAACGGTTTTTATGCGGACTCTCAAGGCGTACACCCTCTTTGTTAGAGCCACCTTTAGACAGTGCTTTAACGTGGGCTACATCTTTACCAGTGCGGTCTACGCCTTTGGCATCTAACTTACGACGTGCGCGTTGGCGCTCCATGCGATTGGGTAATTCACCGCGCTCTTTTTGCTGCTCGTACTCTTTCTTGTACGGCCTTGGTTTATTGACGTACGGCATCTTGTTGTTCCTTAATGTGTAGGGTTGCCATAGAGGCTTTACGGGCCTCCACAATTGCTAACTTCAGTTGATCCATAGCTAGGTCATAGTCACAGTCTAGCAAGTAGTCGTGGGCCTTCTTTAGCGCACGTTCTGCCATCATAAGCGGATGGGCGTAATCAATCAACTCGTTCATCGTTTTTCCTTGTAAAAATCGCAAGTGCGAACAGGACACCAGCCACATAGCGGTGTCGGGTTGGGGTTCCATACGTCTGTCTCGTATGAACTAGTTAGCCTAGATAAATCTGCGTGGAAATGGTCCCAGAGGCTATCAATATCTTCTCGTTTATAAGACTCCTCCATGAAGCTGTTGTAAGCCACGAAGAGTAGCCCTGCCTTAATCTTCTGCACTTGAGGGAAGTGGGCAAAGATCATTAGCGCCATCAGCTTTAACTGCTTGGGGTCAGCGTACTTGTTGCTACCGGTCTTGTAGTCAACGATAAACGCTGTGTCTCCATCAAGAATCATCAAGTCCACGATGCCCCGCACCCAGTATCCTTTGCCGTACTGACAGGCATTCCCATCTATATCCAGCGCCATGCGGTACTCAGGGTACTTAACGCCTTCAGTTTCTAAAAGTACATCTAACACAGGTTGGAAGTGCGCATAGTTTTTAGCCAGCGGCGTTCCATCTTTAACGTAATTCTCCATAGCCTTATGGGCTTCGTTTCCATACGTCATCTGCGGCGTTGGTGCTTTATAGAACCGTTTAAGAACCTTAATTTCTTGGTACTGTTTAGGGCAATTGATGTAATCTTTTAAAGATGAAAATGACCATGTAAAGCTCATATAGGTTTCTCCTTTGGTTTAGGGCAGTTCTGTGGCGGCACTATTACACACCATACAGCGGCCCACTGTTTTCTATGTTCCCTACCGGAAATCCATCTGTCTATATATGCATCAGGCATTATTATTAACGCACGTCGAACGGGTTCGGGGGGTTTCTCCAATCGCTCGGCTAGCTCAGATACGGTTAAGCCATCGTGATGCTTTTGTAGCGCCATCCTTACGGCGTGGTGATATGACTTATGCATTTTTCTCCCTGAGCTTAGCGCTAACTACTTCGATCAAAGTCCCCACGTCAATATCGGATGACCATGCTGTGTGGTACATGCTGCTAAGTACGCAAGCATCCTTCTCTTCTTTGGTCAGGTCTACCCACGGGCGCTTATAGACTTGAATGTCATCATCGTCATCCATTGTTTTTCTCCAATACGATTTCTTCCAATTTCCTTACCGCTACGCACAGGGCTTCGGTTAGGTATTCGGGAAAAGGGGTCTTTGTACTAAAAGACCAAGAGTCAAGCGCGGACAGTAGCTTGATTAGGTTAAGTGCATCTTGTTTAGTCATAATTAAGTTCCTTCAGTTTGGCATCAATTTGGTCAATAAGTTTGCGGGTGTAACCCTTGATAGGTGTGTCGCCCCACGGCCCAACAATTTCTTTTATCTGATCGTCTGTCAGGCTTACCCACGGGCGCTGTACAGGCTCCCGCGATGTCTGATGCACAAGGTACATCCCTTCCTCGTCCAGCGCCGCTGCCTTTTTGCTTTGATAGCCTGTCATGTTGTTCCCCTTGCTTTGTATAGCGGAATAGCGCCATCGTCACCATTGTTTGTTTCAAACCAAAGACGTAAGTCTGTGTCGTAGCCAAACCAGCCTACGCAGTCTTGCTCTAAAGCCATGCCGCCAACAACATGAATCAGTCTTTTGATTTCAGTTACCAGCGCCGCCGTTGTTTCCATGTCCACCGGAACCATTGCTCCGGGGAATAGCCACTCTTCTTTCATGTTGTTCCCCTTGCTCGGATTGCTTTTGCTACACGGTCTTTTGCTTCCATCGTGATGTCATCTTGCTCACCGCTGATAAGCGTTTCAGCAATCACGGCACACGCCTCTCGTTCAGCAAGTACATAAGCGTTTTCACGCATGGCTCGATTGCGTTCATCTGCACGAATGAGGTTAGCAAAACGCTCAAGACCATCAAGATTTGCAATCTCAAAGGTTTGGTAAAAGTACGG
>Ga0214919_10004924_pt1 | contig 19192 bp, 10 predicted proteins | sample LL1503_MetaG_FD_177994 | JGI IMG/M metagenome (GOLD analysis project Ga0214919, IMG submission 177994) | Freshwater microbial communities from Lake Lanier, Atlanta, Georgia, United States - LL-1503 | ecosystem: Environmental > Aquatic > Freshwater > Lake | place: USA: Georgia | collected...
ATCTGTTTGAAAGATTTGAACGTATTACTCAATTGTGCCATAGCACTTTGCATTTGAGTCTTCATCAACAGGTCTTTTCCTGTTTCTTCATTCTGTTCTTTCATTGCTTCAAGTGCTTTTTCATATGAAGCCTTTTCCTTGTCAGACAACTGTGCAAGTTTCTCTTCGTTCTTCAACATCTTGGTCAACTCAACTGCACTATATCCAGTTGCCTTAGCAAGTGCTTCTTGTTGGAAGACATTCATCTTATTGAAATCTCCCATCGAACGCACTTGATTTAATATTTCTTTTTGTGCACCAGCTACGTCTCCTTGGAATGATAGTTGACGTGCTGCATTGAGATTCAAGTTCTTACCCAATAATACACTAGCTTCCATTTCATCAGATACACTCTGAGTAAAGTTCAATAGTCCTTTTGCAGAACTTGCAGACTTATCAAGACTTACACCCATTTGTTTTGCTTGAATTGCGGCCATGGTCATTTGTTTGACATTGCCTCTCATCAAGGTAACCGTATCGTCAGATGCGTTTGCCACATCTCTCATCACTTCATCCAAATTAACTCCTGCTGCATTTGCAAGGTTAGCAGTAAACCCAGCCATTGCACTGGCTTGTTTATCTGTCATTCCTCCAATAGATGACATCTTTTGTAAGAATCCAGCAGCGTTACCTTCAGATACACCATAATTTGCAGCCAAAAGAGCAGTGGTTTGTGCAAGTTCTTTATTAATCAATAAAGCGGTTCCAAATTCTTTACCAATTGCTTTTAAAGAAGTGTATGCACCTTCAATGGTTACGCCTAAACTTACAAATTGTTGATTTAATTGAAGTGCAGTTTGTTCCAATCCTCTTGCAATATCTCTTCCCAATCCAAGTTCTTTACGAAAATCAGCCGCTGCTTTATCCAACTCAACAAAACGATCAAAAGCGTCACCAAATGCTGCAATAAATTCTTTAATAACACCTGCAATTGCTTGTTGTTTTTTAAGATATTCTTCGGCCTTTTCAATTTTCTTCTTTTGATCTTTTATTGCTTCATCATCTAATGACCCGCCTTCTTTTTGTTTAGTAACTTTTTCACCCTCTTTCTTAATTTGGTCTTCAAGTGATTTTATTTTACTATCATCACACTTTGTTACCTTATCACAAAAATCTTTTTCTTTCTTTAACTTCTCTTCCAAATTCTTTACAGAATCTTCTCCGATTGCAATATCCTTTTGTCTTTCCTTCTCCAAATCCGCCAATATTGCTTTTTCTTTGTTTAATTCGTCGTTGACTTTCTTAAGTGGTTCATCAAACATTAATCCTGCAATTGCACTGAACGTTTTTAACAAATCTTCACCCGAATTTACGCCATTTTGCAAAAATCCTGAGAACGTTTCCGCCGGATTATAAAAAGCTGTAGTTACTATATCAATATCTTTGTATAATTCTCTGGCTTGTTTTGATGCCATCTTTGCAGCAGCCGCAAGATGATCGTAAGCATTATTAAGAATTTTAACTTGATCAGAAGTCACTTGCGCGGTTTTAGCACCACGTTTAAAACTTTCGTTCAACTGGTCCTGAATCTTTCTTGCTTGATCTACAGTATCATCTGCCATAAAAATCTATTGTACATTATAAATATAAAATTCATACAGTTATTGTTCGATTTTCTATGGTTATTTACCTTTAGGTTTTGATGCTTTTTCCATCTGTTCGTTTTCTTTTTTCCGAACTTCGGCCAATTTACGCAGGTAAAAGACACGCAAGTGTACAGGCAAATTGTACACTATTTCATGATTGAAAGCACCCTCCGAATAATACGCCAAATCGAAGATTTGTGTATGTAATGATATCTTATCTTCCGGTGTCAGGCCAAAAGAACTGTGCCGTCATCGGCACAGACACCCTCTCTTCGTGCGAACATTCATCACATCCAAAATCAAACGTCATATCCAAATCGGGTGTTTGTTCACGTACATGTTGTCTAAACGCCAAACTATCTCTCGATGGCATTTCTTGTGTTACAAACTTCTGAATAAACGCTCTATCTGAATTACCATCAATCGATAAAATCATGTTACGCAAACGTGTGGTAACGTCACTACTTGCATTCTTATTGATCTTGACCATAGCCTTGATTTCAGCATCAATTGTCATTTCATCACGGTGTGTTAATAACTTGTACTTAACAACCTTCTTGGTATATGGTAAAAGAAATTCAAACTCGTTCTGACCTTTGGGGTACACAGTTAAATCCAATTCCTTAGACTTCATCAGACTAAGATCAATCTTTCGTTCACACTCAGTCTGACACTTAGGACACGTAATCTTGACGGGACCATAAACATCACCGTAGGCAAGTCGTCTTGCTGCAAAAAACGCTGCGTTCTTGTCACCAATAAGAATATCATCAATTTTAACCTGAGTTACAATCAATGATTCAAGAAGTTTATCCAAAACGACACCTTTACGAATTAGATTCTGATTGGTGAGAATATCTTCTTCCTTTGCAGTCATCATTTTCAATTCCAAATGTCCATCTGAAAGAGGATGACCTTCTGGATAAAAATGACCCTCACTTGGCAATTCAATTGTCTCAGTTGGAAACTTGCTGACAACCTTTTGTGGAATATCAGTTTGATTAAACGGAACTGACATTGTTGGTTGTTTTGCGATAGGTGGTCCACCTACAATCGTTGACGGTCTAGTAATAGAAATGGTATCGTCGCTCATAATAACTTTTTGTTATAACAATATATAGTACATCTTTAAATTTTTTGGTTATTTTAATTGGCACTAGGAGCACCACCCTTTTGTGCAGTTTTCAACACATTATTTGCAGCGGATACTCCGTCTCTTGCCTTTTGTGTACCCTCTTTAGCGTTATTCCACGCTTCATCCTCTGAAGATACGTCTTCGCCTCTAGCTTCCGCTGCATCCAAAGCGTCAGACGCAGCTTGTTCTCTATTTTGTGCCTGTGCCAATTTTACCTTAGCAATATCTACTCCGATTCTTGCAGAATTTACATTCAACGTTTCTCGTTTCTTAGCAAGTGTCTCAAGTGCTTTTGTGAATTTATCGGAATCAACCACTTCAGACAATACTTCGTTAATGATTGATTTCAATTCTGATCTGGTAATCTTCATATCGTATAAATAGTATACCGCATAAAAAACCTCCCAACTGTTTGAGTTGAGAGGTTTGAATACAATAGATGTTTTATATTAAAATTGAAGTATAGCGTAATCGTAGGCGAGGTTCAATGTAATATTCAATGAATCTCCCATATTTGACCAATCAACACTACCGAACTCTGCACTTACAATTTGTGCATTCTTCAATACCCACTCTTCAACCTTGTCACCTACTGGACCAAGAATTGAAATGGTGCAATCCTTCTTATAAAAGTCAAGATAACCATCACGGCCAGTTACAGATTCGTGATGCAAACGTACCCATTCCATAACAGCCTGAGCACCAGATGGTGCAATTGGGTCATAAAGTTCAAGACTAATATCGTTCCAAACGCTCTTACCTTTATAGTAACGTTGTGTATTGATATAATCAATGGTCTTCTTTTCTTGATTCAACTTTGGACGATCAGTCTTTTTGATGATGAAAGATGGAATACCGTCAACACTGAAAATGAAACGGTTTTGAACTTTTGGTTCAAATACGGTGTAAAACATTTCGTTTGGATTTAGTAGATCTGCCATATATTTTTATTATTAGGTCTTGTATATAAATAGTTTTAGTTTTCGATTTTTTCTAAAAATCTTATGATTCTTTTAATGAATTTTGCGTATCATAAACTTTATTAACAGCAGTTTTCAAATTATCAACGTGATTACGAGTACGAAGTAATTTGAAAACAATGTTTTCCACACTGAATTCACCACCTTTACTTAAACCAGCTTCACGCATATCGTATACTGATTTTAACACACGTTTTAAATCTGTTAAGTTATTTGACTTGATAGCATTTTTAATTTGTACCACCATATCTGTGTATTTTTGTTGAATTACGTTCTTATCCAAATTCAAATTCAACTTCTGTGGTACTTTTATCCACTTATTGTTCAAAATACTGTATATTCCTAATGCTCTATTGGTTTCTTTAATATCCTGAATATACAACTCTACTCGGTGACCATGAATACGTATGTCATGATTTTTATTCCAATTGGCTTTAATACTATCCACCATTTTTTTTACAAGATCGTGTTCCAATCCAAGTTTATCAAAATTGATCAAAATATGAAGATCGATATCACTTGTTGGACCCCAATTGTAATTTGCAGCACTTCCCAACATGTACACATCTTCAATTGGTGCTGACAATTCTGTCTCTTCATAAAAGTCCTGAGCAACTTTTAGTAAAGCGTCACGAACATCTGGCTTTATTGTTTTATCATTGTTCCAGATATTGGGATTGAGTGTATTGTTATAAATTACCGCTTTCATATTATATATTTGACCAACTATATCCGTAACTTTCTTGTGTTATTCCTAAAATTCTTTTTAATTCAGGTATAGTTGATTCCGCTTTTTTGTGTTCAATTGCAGTTCCACCTTTTGCTCTCCATTGAGATATATTCGAAGGCAAATCATCAATTAATATATGATTTGGTCCCAACGCATATTGTTGCTTAGCTTCTGAACTATCAACTAGTATTATATTTTCGTCTTTAGGTGTTGGAGTTAAATTGGTTGATAACCACTTACGTTTACCAATTTCAGCATTATTAGTTTTTGACCTTCTGGAAGATGTACTACTTAAAATTTTGACCGGTACTTTTAATGATGTTATAAACTTCCAAAGAACATCACAATCTTCCATTTTTGGCAATATTGACCACCACGTAATACCATGATCCGGTGGAGCGCTCCATATTAGTCTCCAAATTTCACTACTTTGATTTCTTTGATCAAATTCAGCAGCAGATACTCCATTGGATAACTTTTCAAATCCCTTATCAAAATCAGCTAAAACTCCATCCATGTCACAATAAATGACCGTTGAATTTTCATCATCAGTCTCCAATAGATTATGATCAAAAACTTCAAGAAGAGTTTGTTTTAATTGTATCATTTGAGTATAAATATCAAGAAAATTCAATAAGATCTTGACAATGTGAGAAATTACCTATAAGCATTGCTGCGCAATAAGCAATTAATCACTATCTTCACTTTTTAAAAAATCTATAACTTTAATTAGTAGTTTTGAACTGCTTGAATCGCAAAAACATATTTGCTTATATTCTTTTGAGTTTTCACAACTCCAAGCCAAATCAGTATCTCCTGCCTGGCCATAATCAGGCGCAGCAATCACATGATTTAGTTTATTATCATCATAAACCTCAAATTTATCATTGTTTGTTTCCACATATATAAATATCAATATATAGCAATACAAAACAAAAAACCTCACCATTTCTAGGTGAGGTTTGAGTTATTTTCGTGTCCATTCAAACTTAAAATGTCCACAGTCCCATATGCGATCATAGCCATTAATTTGCATGTTCTGCCATTCACTCAAACCACTATCAAACTTTTCTAAGATTCTATTAAGCTTGTGTTTTTGAAAATGAGTTCTATTCATTGGAATACCGTTATTTTTATGAAAATAATGATAACCACAGGGAGTATCTTTCAACCTCCGCATACCCAACCTTTCGTAAACTTTTCCTGTAAATAAACGTTTATCGCTGTAAGTCACAACTGAACTCACATCATAATTTTTAATAAAATGCGTGAATAACTTAGAAGATCCTCCCACAATATTTGTGTTTAACAAATTGCAATATCTAGATAGTTCGTATTGATATTTTTTATCGTATCTGGATTTGACAAATGTCATTATAGAAACCAATGCGTTGTTATGATATAACCCTAATCGTACTGATGACGTATCATCTCCCTGTATATGATTGTCTTCCAAAAAGGTTGATTTATCTTCATTTGACACTTCTTTAACCACACATTTTCGTGCATAAACTTTCGCAGATTTACCCATCTTATTAATCAAAATACTTTTAATTATAGAGTTTTTGCACCGCCATTCCCAATCCCATATGTGCATCAATTGAATATTTTTCTGATTACACTTTAAAGTTTTGTTAAGATGATAATGTTTGTTCTTGTTACCAGCAATTTCACTGTGCCAATAAACCCCATCACATTCAATTGCAAAATTGCGTGATGGTATTGATATATCAATTTCGTATCCATTTAAAATAGTTCTATCATGATGTTTTGTTTCTATGTTATACGAATGTAAGAAATCTAAAATTTCTGTTTCTATTGATGACTTAAACCTATTGTGAGGATAACAATTCAAACAACGTGGAATATTTCCTGAGTATAAGTTATCTTGAAATTCATTGTTACATTTACAACATTTAAACTTATACATTTTATCATAATCACACCCCGTATATTCTTCTCGTCGAAAAATAGGTAACACAACGTTATTAAGACGACCACCGTCAAAAATATTTGCAACCATACAATTGATCTTCTCCTGTCTCTTTTTTTCTTTAACGCATGATAATTGAGACACATTTTTTATATTATTATCTTCAAGATATTGTTTAAACTGATCAGATTTAAAACCAATATCTCCATTAGATGCACGTTCTTGAGTTCTTTTAAGAGTGTTAGGTGAAACATTCATTCCATATTTCTCATTGTTGGTCTGCGTCATTTTATCTCTGTTATTATAGTTTTCATCTCCATATTTCTCCAATTTGGTGCGTTTTCCCTTCTCTACATTGTTATAGTTTTCATCTCCATATTTTTCTTTTAGAGTATCCTTCATCTTTTTTACCATATTGTCATACGCACCACTGTCTCTCTTTTGCTTTATTTTAGCTTTAACTTCAGGCAATTGAGACGGATGATAAACACCATACTTTTTGAAAAATGCTTCTCTTATTTTTTTACCTCGTTCAGTCATATACAACACTCCTTATCTAATAGATACATATTAACACATATGTCAACAAATAAAAGAAAAACCTCGCTTATTTCTAAGCGAGGTTTGGTTTGTTTATTATCTATCCGTTAGGCACCAAAACTTGCGCCAGTTGGAAGAATATTGAAGTCCAAGACAATGAATTCAGCAGTCTTGGTTGGTTGTAGAAAAATCTGTCCATATAGGATATTTCTATCAATCAAATCAGGAGTGTTGTTGGTTTCATCCATTTTTACTTGGAAAGCGTACACACCACTACGTTGTTGAACCTGTTCAAGGTAAGGATTTACAATACTCAAGAAACGGTTACGTGTATTTGCGACGTTCTGTTCGAAAATCAAGAAACGTGAACTTGAAGCAATAAACTTCTTCAAGTTGATCATCAAACGACGAACATTGATACGATCCAATGCACTTGGGGCAATTTGAAGAGTTTTTTGACCCCATACACAGATACCCTGACCGGGGAATGCTGCAATTGGGTTCACACGACCTTCATAGAGGGTATCACGTTCACCGTGTGTCAAACGATCCAACACTTGAACTGCTTGTGTAATACCACCACGGTTTAAACCAGCTGGAGCAAACCATTCAGCAGATGCTTTATCGTTTGCTGCGTAGATAGCAGGTAGAACAACTGATGGTGGAACACTAACAATCTTGTTCAAATTGGTATCAAGAATCTTGACCCATGGATAGTATGTAGCAACGTAACTGCTGTCAATTGTAGCAGCCACATTAATAGCAGCATCAATCAATCCAACGCTTTGATTGCTCTTAGGGAATACCACGTTATCCATGATATAGAAACAATCACCACGTGCTTCACACATATCAATTGTCAACTGTGCCACATAACTGTGGTGTTGATAGAAGATACCCGGAGTCACAATCAAGTTAATATCAAACTCGTCAGCATTACCTAGTGCACCAATACATTGTCTGTAAGCAATACTGCCTGGACTTGTAATACTAGTACAGTTCAAACCTTGCGTGTTGCCTGGAATGATATCAGATCCAACGTTGATTGGAATTGCTGGTGATTGACCATCAAATCCACCTTGGAATCCAAGTATAAACTTACGCATCTTCACACGGGTTGATTCGTATGCAGCGTCATAAGTTGATGGAATACCACCACTGTCGTTTTGAACATCTGGTTGTTTAGAACCAACTGGATTGTATGTATCACCTGTTTCAAGGTCAAATACAACATTGTTGCCAATTGAACTAAATCCTTCATAAGAAGGCAATGGAGCAAAGTATTGAATATTGTCGTTATATACACTGTATACACCAAGTGATGATGTAGGATACAATTCCAACAAATCATCAGCTGCACCAATTGGTGGTTCACCGAATACAATACCAGATGGATATCTACCCGGAGCAGTTGAATATGTTGATGCGCGACTGAATTGAACTGGTGGTAAATATCCACCGACGTTACCACCAAGTGGTGTAGCAAGAGCATCAAATCCGTAAGGAACTGCTGATATTGGATACACGTTCTCGGTCATTTCAATACGAATATTCTTACTCAAATTGGAATACGTACCAAACTCAATAATCTTACCGGAGTAAGAAATATAGTTGTAACGATCACCAATACGACGAGCAATGAAGTTGCTGCTATCAGGATCAAGATTCAAGTTTTGGAAACGTTCCAAATACTTAGGATTCTTATCAGTATCACTAAACTTACGTACTGCCAATGTAAATGAACCATAATCACTACCAGTAACGGTACCAGCGAGTTTTACATCACTGATTTCGATCTTGTATGACGTGTTCATATTGGTTCCGTCAGCAAGAGTGTGAACACGGAATAATGGGAAACGTTGTGGTTGTGCAGTTACATCTGATGTACCAGTAAATGGTGCAACTTGTTGTGAGTTAATCCAAGGTGTTGATGCCCACTTCAAACTAAAATCACTATCACCAGTTGTTGGTGCGTAACCGTAGTCGTCAGTAAACTTCATTGGATTACCATTAAAGGTAAGTTCATTTGCACCCCCAGATGGAACATATGGAGCTGAACTACCAACAATCAACCATCCATCAGATGGATCTGTTGCTTCTTGAACAATACGTCCAATTGTATCCTTGAAGATCTTATATAAATAAGCAGCTTCAATCTTTTGACCAGCAACTTGTTTTGCTGGATCACCAGCAGTTGGATCAGATCCAAACACGTTGGTAATATAATTAGAACTTGCTGGATCCAATGAGAATTCATAGATTCCGTAACTTCCACTTGTACCACCGATGTTATAACGCAAATCAAGAACAAAGTCTTGTGCGGTCGGATCAATACTACCACTGTACAATCCTGATGTTGCAATCTTCTTACTTAAAGCAGAACCCTCAAATCCATATACAACTTGTGCCAATTTGTTATTGGCATCAGATTGAATGGCTGCATTTTGTGTATTTGCCAATACAGCTAAAACTATAGACTCACGAGCAACACCATCATTACAAGGATCTCCACCAGAAACCGTAGTTTCAACAAATGAAGTGTATTTACCAAAACTACCGCTAATGTTACATGTCAATTGAATTTGAACACCACAGCTATTAACTGGACGATATTTAGCAAAACTGATGTTATTGATAATAACTTCAGATGCGGTACCAGACACAGGGAAATCATCACTCAACTTAACCAAACTGCTGCTTGTTGCCAAACTTCCAGAGAACTTTCCGGTTTGTTCAGCAAGAGCACGCAACAACTTAGCATCTGCACTAAGTGATCCGTCACCTTGATAACTTGAACTGATTTCAAAGTGCGCAGCATCAAATGTAAGATGTACATCACCGATGTAACGAGTGGTATATGTCTTGTTGCCTGGTGTTCCCGGTGGGTTGTACACTGAGAATGAACTGGTTTCAAAGTTTGCGTACAAACTACCAGTAATCGTCAATGTTTCAGTTGCACTAGAACTGACATATTGAATATTGACCATGATATCATCAGGATCAAGAGCAATATATGATGAATCAGCAGTTCCCAAAGCGGTAAATGAACCACTTTCGGTATTACGGTTATAATAACCCGGAATTGCGTAAATCACAAACGGATTATCTTGTTCGTAACCTGTTAACGCACCTACACGACACACGGTTACAAGACCTTGTTCTTGTAGATATTGTTTAGCAGTGTAAGGACCGTAATATACTCCGTCCGCTACACCGAATTTTTCTTCTAACTCAGCAACGCTGGTGACAACTGTTGGAGCAAAACCCGGTCCCTTTGGAAAGGGAGCGACAATTGCTCCACCAATATCAGCAACACCCTGAGCGAGACCTGATAGGTCGTTTTCACGACTAAAAACGCCCGGACTCACTATTGGATTATGTGGAGTAAATGTACCCCCTTCTGTAATTGGCATATGTTAAATTTCCTTTCAATTAGTTAAGTTGCATGAAAAACATACAAAAAACTCTAAATATAAATATTTCTAAAAATTTGAAAGACAACATATTTATATTTTAAGTCTACTTTTTAAAGAAATGTCATATGCACACTCATACTGACGTTTAGTACCCTATAATATGGGTATTAAACATCTTCCCAATTAACCACTAAAACATACCCCAATCAATTGATTTCAAGAGGTGAGTATACTTTCAGTCTTGATAAGGTCATTGATTTTATCTATAACCATTTGTGAACTAATTTGTATAGAACACTCAAATTGTCTATCAGTACCCTTTTGTCGAGGGCACCAATTCCAATCACCCTTATCAAAATCACAATCATTCCAACAACCATGACACACGTCTTTGTTAATAACACGGTAAGGTGTATAAAACTCACTCTCTGGTAAACTAAATCCACTCACCAAAACCGTTGGCTTATTCAATGCCCATGACAACCATGATAACCCCGATCCAATTCCAACAAAGAATTCACAGTTATACAACAAATTTATAGTTTCGTGTATATCCTTTGCACCAGACTTGTTAATAATATTAGTAATATCATTCTTTTCTTCCAACTGAATCAACATTGGTTTCAAACCAATACTATTCAAATAATCACACATTTCCTGCCAACCAGTAGGATTATTCCAAAACTTAGCCTGCGAAGTAGAATGTGTGGCAAAACAAACATAACGATCTTCAACAAGACGATTCTTATTTCTAACAGAAATTTTTGGTTTAATGTCTGTATGATCAAGTCCCAATATCGAAGATGACAATTTCTGTAATGTAACCTCTTTATATGTATAAAATGAACGATATTTATCAGGATAACAACCAATTCGGTAAACGGCGTAAAAATCACCATGCCATTCTAACCCACAAAACTTAATATCAGGATAGTTGTCTTGAAACAATGTGCTCCAATTTGTTGCACACGTGATATTGCACCCATGTTTCTTTCTAAACTCCTCTACATACGGAAACCAAGCAATACAATCACCCAATGATCGTGTATCCAAACAAATCAACACGTTTTTGTTTTTCAAATCTAACTTACTATCCAAAATTAATTTTGACCCCGAACTAATTTTAATGTTGTACGGAATAAAACGCTTCACAAAACACCGAGACCATTCATTTGATTTTAACGTGCCACCAAATAATGAAGTACCAGTATTTTCATCAACAAAATCAAAATCGTACTTAGTTGATGGATCGCCACCGTTTATAGAAATATAAGCTCCATCACAATAATCAATTGTGATCTTCGCACTCTGGTGTTGCTTGACATTCATAAGTGTTTGATCATAAACATCGTTCAGTTCGTTTTTCATACGATATTCATCCACTTTTCTATACTCTTTGATCAAATCATCAACAACAAAGTTCCAATCATTCGATTTAGCATATGTTAACGCATCTCGTCGCAATTGCTGCCAGTTATTCATTACAGTAGATATTCCTTTATATACTGATTCAACATTACGTTCTATCTTAACCATGCCTGGCAAAGCATCAGTATCATATGTAGAAACTACCGGAAGTGCACATGACATAGCTTCAACCAACGTCAAATTAGGATGACCTGCCTCAACTGACGATGGATGTAGAAAAATAGTATGATCACGATAAACTTCCACCAAATCGTTTTCGTTCAAATCATACAAAAATTTCACTTTGTCATACGGCTTGAAATCTTTGTTGGTTTCAAAAAACTCTTTATTAGCAGATGGACCAGCAATAGTCAATTCAAGATCATGCTTACGAGCAGCCTCAATTGCATAAACAAACCCTTTACGGTCAAATGACATGTTTGCATGTAATCCGTTTCTTCCAACACACAACAACTTATGTTTTTTATTATTAGGATCACCCGGAGTAAAAAATGATGTGTTAGCACCATGACGCAAATACTTTACACGTCTACTATTAAAATACGAAACCAAATGAGTGGCAGGAACAAAGGAAATTATAGACTTTTCCATCGCCTCACGATTCTGATTATATAATGCAGACTGATCACCATATACTTCAGTATGATGATCGTGCATGGTAAACACATAAGGAATTTTACGTTCATGTGCAAGTAAAGCCAAATTAGCAACATGAATATGAACTACATCATAGTTTTCAACTTTAACATCATCCAAATATTTAATGTCACAAACATGACCCATTCTTTCCAATGATTGCTTATATTCCCATATAATCTTTTCTATAGCTCCCCAACCATTTGGTGGTATCGATATCAATCCCGGTGTAACTTGACAAATTCTCATATTTATTTAGCCAATGACTTAGTTGTAAAAATTTTGATATAACTATGCAAATCAGATAATGATCCAATTGTTTTAAATTGATGCAAATGATTATTATTAATCACATACACATCCACATTCTTTTTGCTAGACTTGTAATACGGACTCATGCCAATATAAGGAGTATCACCAATAACCAAACCAAGAACGGATTCATGGTTATCAACCAAATACTTGTGAGCCTGACGAACACTCTGAACAAACTCTTCAGACTTTACATTCAATTGAACATTCTTAATTACCACATTTATATTGTTGTTATAATTAAACAAATTGTTCACCACATCAATCTCAGAACTTTGAATGTAATTACGATAAACACATTTATGCGCACTTAGTTCTGATAAATCATTAAACGAAATATCGTTTGGATTAACATGGTGTATATTAATCGTGTTCGACGCATTCACGACCGAACGAGGCATCAATGTAAACTTACCATTGTCTCGTATCTGATTAATATCACTAAATTCAATGTTCCTTCTATCAATAACCTTCAAATCAGAATTATATTCTTCCAACATAACAAGGTATTTACTTCCAGTCTTATATTTGACCGGTTGATAAAAAATACCATTCATTAACTGTTGATAAGCAACTTTTAATACTATCTTGTTATCTTCATATACTCTGATACTCACCGACTTGTTATCAACTACATTATTAGAACTCTTCCAAATATAAAAACTAGACAAATCATCGTTTGGTACCACTGAGAAATATTCTACCCTAGAAAACGCATTCAAAGAACTATTCGGAAATATCTTCTCTTCCTTGTCTTTAGTCAAAGTCAAACTGCTCAAATCATTCTTTAATACATTATAAACATAATTCTCCAAACCATTCGACGGAGAATTATATTTCACAAGACTAGCATTATACTCACTCTCAGTATCAACCCTCTCAAACTTTTCTATGAAATAATCATTGTCAATTACAAAAAATACAGTTTTTAACGTGTCTCCTTCACCCATAACTTCATGGATAAAATACCCCTTGCTCTTAGACACTTCCAAATCATTAACAATAGTACCAATTACACTCAAATCACCGCCACTCAATACTATATCATAATTCAAACATACACTGTACTTATAACCCAACTCCTTAGACTTACGTATACCATTCTGATAATTGGTCCAAACAGCCAACCCATGATAATTATCATTGTCGTTCTTCTTCAAATTCAAATCAAAGTCAAACACATTATCACGATACCAATACTTACAATAAAAATTATGCTTGATTATAGGATTACTAGCATCATACACAACACTATTAGCTATAGTGTTAAACTTCTCATAATCAGAATGATGGGTCGTCAATATAGTCTCCGAATCACTCAAAGCATTCAAACACTGTACTGTAGTATCAAATTCAACAGATGTCGTTGGATACGTCGAAACAACATAAGCATAGTTACGCTTTTTATTCTGAATATTCAAACACGACTTGATCTTTTTAACATTGTCATTCAAATCATTCGACAAATAAGAAATATTTGAATATCTGTTATACATGTTCAAATATACAGGCAAATTATATATCAACGATGGTATCTTATAACTAATCGCCTCTCGTATTACAATCGGACTAGTTTCTTTATCATTCTCACTTCCACGACTCGTAAACAAAAACAAATCCATACAACTGTAAAACGTATCAACATCATTACGTTCACCCCACGCCTTACAGTTCTTTGGCAAATTCTTAAGCAACGGTGACCAATATGATTCAAAATTTCCAGCGGTGTTTCCAACAAAATGAAACTGCACCGGACAATCTAACATCTTATTAGCATATTCAATAATTTCACCCTGATTCTTACGACGCGACCACAAACCAACATTAACAATATGCAACAACGACGGATCCAATCCCAACTTTCTAAGAACTTCATCACGATTGCTCGCCTTATCCTTAATGTATATTGGATACTCAATTACATGTGAAGGTACATTAAGTACACTCAATGCATTTTTTTGATAGTTGCTAACAAATACAAACCGATCCGGAAAAAATCGCTTGTTAGCAGAATTAAAACTGCTGTCGTGGGATGTCTCAACAATATGATACTTACGTTCATTGTTATACACCTTCGCAGTAACATCATCCGACATAAAATACTCTGGCATCTCCTCCAAATGTATTATGTCCGGTTGAATATCATCTATAATCGATAACAATTGATGCTTGTTATCTCCCAATACATGATAACAATCACCAAGCAGTTCACGTACTTGAGTCTTTTGTACTATAAACCACTCACCATAATTGTTATACTCAACACAATATAACTTATGTGTATCTTTTAATACATTCAGTTTCTTCAAAAGATACTGCGGACACCCCCCAGTAGATAAATGAGGGGTGATATATAAAATTTTATAACTCATTATATTAAAATAGTGATCAATGACCACTAAAATTTATTTTAATTGGTAAAGTTGGCACTGTAACTCCATCCATTAGCATTATCATAAACATATAGACGTTTACTATTAGAATCCCAATATAAAGCAGCGCGATTAGCACCCAATGTGAAACTTGAACCGGGAGTTCCCGTTGGTGCATCCGCATCACTTGGTATATAAATATACCCAGTGTTCGACGTAGAAACACCTGATGGACCCCATAGATCACCGTCAGTTTCGGCCCAAAGAGATTGTGTGATCACTTTACCAGTAGCGTCTGCAAACTTGGTTAAGTAGTAAGTGTCACTGGATGATGGACCCGTTACATCTCCACCACCTGTACCACTACCACCGGGGGCGCCTTGAGCACCTTGAGCACCCGATGTACCGGATGTACCACGTGCACCCGATGTACCCGAGGTTCCACTTGTACCTGAAGTACCTGAAGTACCTGACGTACCAGATGTTCCACTTGTACCTGAAGTACCTGAAGTACCTGACGTACCAGATGTTCCACTTGTACCGTTTCTACCAGAAGTACCTGAAGTACCACTTGTGCCAGCTGCACCTTGAACACCCGAAGTACCACTTGTACCAGATGTACCACTTGTACCGGTTGTACCAGATGAACCACTGCCACCCGGAGAACCAGCACCTGATGTACCACTTGTACCTGATGTACCCGAAGTACCTGACGTACCCGAAGTACCTGACGTACCCGAAGTACCTGACGTACCCGAAGTACCTGACGTACCCGATGTACCCGATGTACCACTTGTACCACTTGTACCACTTGTACCTGATGTACCAGTTGTACCCGATGTACCGTTTCTACCTGATGTACCACTTGTACCTGATGTACCTGATGTACCCGAAGTACCCGAAGTACCAGCTGCCCCAGCTCCTCCAGATTCACCAGAGAAACTAAATGTCAAATTCTGAACAATACCCCATGAACTATCTCCATTACCAGATCCAAGACTAGTGACAGCGAAAACCCAATATCTTTTCAAATTATAATAAGCAGCACTAGTAATTTTATAGATCTGCCATGTTGTAGGATCATCTTTTGCTGTTACTGTAACGACTGCTTTTGTAGGATTATTAACGCTATTTATTGTATTAAATAAGTCATAATAATTATTTCCCGGAGCAACAAATGGATATGAGTATTCTGATATATACAAACTTCCACTGACGACACCGGCTGAACCACTAGCCACAGTTGTTACGTTTGGAGCGGAATCACGAATGTTTGTATCGTACAACCACTGTATAACGTTAGACGCGTTCTGACCTGCTGCACCCGAAGTACCACTTGTACCTGATGTACCCGATGTACCCGATGTACCACTTGTACCACTTGTACCCGAAGTACCACTTGTACCTGATGTACCCGATGTACCCGATGTACCCGATGTACCACTTGTACCCGAAGTACCACTTGTACCTGATGTACCCGATGTACCACTTGTACCCGATGTACCACTTGTACCCGATGTACCGTTTCTACCCGATGTACCACTTGTACCTGATGTACCCGATGTACCACTTGTACCACTTGTACCTGATGTACCGGAGGTTCCACTTATACCCGATGTACCATGCGCACCGGTCTCTGTAAACGATCCCATTAGGTATTCTGGTGTACTCCAGAAATCAGTGTCAGCGGATGATGATACAATCGGTTGAGCAAGTATAGTAAACCCTTCGAATCCAGCAGCTGATGCCGAAGACTGTGGTATCACACTTGTAACTTTAACAGTTATGAAGTCATTACGATTTGGCTGAGCACTGTCTCGTGCGGCCAATCTCAAGTATCCATATGCACCACTAGCAGTCAATGAATTCCACCATGATTTTACATTTATATTATTATAATCTCGGTAATCTACGTTGATAAGGCTACCATATGTACTGTAAGGATATGTTGATCCACCACTAGGTGTCCAAGATGATGTTAAGAAAGTAACTTGTCCTTTACGGTCTGGAATTGGCCATGTGTTGTAGTTAACTCCAGAATATTGTAGTTCAATTGAATTACCACCAAAATTACCATCAGCACCGGCTGGACCTACCACACCCGAGGTTCCACTTGTACCCGAGGTTCCAGTTGTACCTGAAGTACCCGATGTACCACTTGTACCCGATGTACCAGAAGTACCTGATGTACCAGAAGTACCTGATGTACCACTTGTACCCGATGTACCACTTGTACCTGATGTACCTGATGTACCACTTGTACCTGAGGTTCCACTTGTACCCGATGTACCCGATGTACCACTTGTACCCGATGTACCACTTGTACCCGATGTACCAGAAGTACCATCTTTACCAGATGTACCCGATGTACCACTTGTACCTGAGGTTCCACTTGTACCCGATGTACCACTTATACCCGATGTACCACTTGTACCTGATGTACCCGATGTACCAGAAGTACCTGATGTACCACTTGTACCTGAGGTTCCACTTGTACCCGATGTACCCGATGTACCCGATGTACCCGAGGTTCCGCTTGTACCCGATGTACCACTTGTACCTGACGTACCATCTTTACCTGATGTACCTGATGTACCTGATGTACCTGATGTACCTGATGTACCTGATGTACCCGATGTTCCATCTATACCCGATGTACCCGATGTACCCGATGTACCAGTTGTACCACTTGTACCTGATGTACCTGATGTACCTGATGTACCGGATGTACCCGATGTACCCGATGTACCTGATGTACCTGATGTACCTGATGTACCTGATGTACCCGATGTACCTGATGTACCTGATGTACCTGATGTACCAGAAGTACCACTTGTACCGGTTGTACCCGAAGTACCGCTTGTACCTGATGTACCAGTTGTACCGGATGTACCACTTGTACCTGATGTACCGTCTCTACCTGATGTACCTGATGTACCCGACGTACCCGAGGTTCCACTTGTACCTGATGTACCCGAAGTACCACTTGTGCCTGATGTACCCGATGTACCCGATGTACCAGTTGTACCCGACGTACCACTTGTACCCGACGTACCACTTGTACCTGATGTACCAGTTGTGCCGGATGTACCACTTGTACCTGATGTACCGTCTCTACCTGAAGTACCTGAAGTACCTGAAGTACCTGATGTACCCGAAGTACCTGACGTACCTGAAGTACCACTTGTGCCTGATGTACCCGAAGTACCTGATGTACCACTTGTGCCTGATGTACCCGATGTACCCGATGTACCAGTTGTACCTGATGTACCCGAAGTACCTGATGTACCCGAAGTACCTGATGTACCGGTTGTGCCGGATGTACCACTTGTACCCGATGTACCAGTTGTACCTGATGTACCAGTTGTACCCGACGTACCACTTGTACCTGATGTACCAGTTGTACCCGACGTACCACTTGTACCTGATGTACCGTCTCTACCTGAAGTACCTGATGTACCCGAAGTACCTGATGTACCTGACGTACCTGAAGTACCACTTGTGCCTGATGTACCCGAAGTACCTGATGTACCAGTTGTACCTGATGTACCCGAAGTACCTGATGTACCAGTTGTACCTGATGTACCTGAAGTACCTGAAGTACCTGATGTACCGGTTGTGCCGGATGTACCACTTGTACCCGATGTACCATCTCTACCTGAAGTACCTGATGTACCCGAGGTTCCACTTGTGCCTGATGTACCCGAAGTACCACTTGTGCCTGATGTACCCGATGTACCCGATGTACCAGTTGTACCTGACGTACCACTTGTACCTGATGTACCAGTTGTGCCGGATGTACCACTTGTACCTGATGTACCGTCTCTACCTGAAGTACCTGATGTACCTGATGTACCCGAAGTACCTGACGTACCTGACGTACCTGATGTACCTGAAGTACCTGAAGTACCACTTGTGCCCGATGTACCCGAAGTACCTGAAGTACCAGTTGTACCTGATGTACCTGAAGTACCTGATGTACCAGTTGTGCCGGATGTACCACTTGTACCCGATGTACCATCTCTACCTGAAGTACCTGAAGTACCTGATGTACCCGAGGTTCCACTTGTGCCTGATGTACCCGA
>Ga0214919_10004925_pt1 | contig 19191 bp, 12 predicted proteins | sample LL1503_MetaG_FD_177994 | JGI IMG/M metagenome (GOLD analysis project Ga0214919, IMG submission 177994) | Freshwater microbial communities from Lake Lanier, Atlanta, Georgia, United States - LL-1503 | ecosystem: Environmental > Aquatic > Freshwater > Lake | place: USA: Georgia | collected...
TTGAGATACGAATAAAAAAAGGGCACTTTAATTTTTTTTTATAAGTACTTATTTAATTATACTATTCTAATAAACTAATATAAGTTACAAGTATTAAAAAACCCCGCTCCGATAACTCGGAGCGGGGTTTTTTGTAAAATTCGTTCCGAATCATCGGAACGAATTTTTAAGAAAGCATTATTTAGGATCTAATGCTTTCTTAATTCTATCTTGTAAATCAGCGTAGTGATTTTGAGTGGTTCCATCATTACTATTTGCTGTTTTTAATGCAGCAGCTAGTTTTTTCAATTGTGATTTTACTTCAGATAAAATATCTGAATTTTCAACATCTACTGGAGCTCCCATTCTAAATGCTCCTGTAACTGCAGAAGCAGCAGCTGAAGCAGGCGCTGGGTTTAACAAATCATCTAATTGACTTACATACGTTTTTTGTAGGTTTCTGCGATTGATGTCAGCAGCATTTTGAGTGGTTAATTCACTGAATAATCCTTTTCTCAAATCTTCCATCATATCATGTAGAGAATAAGTAGCGTTTCCAAAACGAGAACTGCTGGTGCTTAATCTTAACAAACGACCTTTATCTAACAAGCTCTTTAAAGTACTTGTTTGAATTCCTTGAACACGTTCGTTGGCATTAGGATTCGAAATTTTATTTAAAATATTTTTATCTAATAACCAAGTAGGTGTTGTAAATAATTGTGTTTGTAAAAAGTTCATCGCACTTTTTTGCATTGCTACTGGAGTAGGTGTGTATACATCACCTGGCTCTTCTACACTTTTAAATGTTTCATTGATACCGCCAATGTTTTTAGAAACATGACCCATGTATCTGTTAAATTGACCTGCTAATTGCAAATAAACTTCACTTAAATTTTCATATCTGTCTGCTTCTTCTTTTGTCCACTCTGGTAATTTCACTAAAATACGTTTCAAATTTTTGATACCATATTCGCTCGCTACCACAGCATTGTCACTCAAGTCTTCTGTTTGAGCGCGAGGATCATCGTTGCGACCTTCACCACCAAACCAAACTCTTGGATTATTTTTTAATGCATCTATAATCCATTTGTTATTTAACTTTTTATCTTCATTCACATCACTGATACCAGTGTAGGTATAGCCCCACTTAATAGCCCATTTATCATAATCACCAATGCGTGGGAATAAACCAGATTGATTAATATGATCTTCAGGTTGAGCTACATAGTTGAAACGAGCATAGTCCATAATAGAAGCAGTGTGACCGTTGGCTTCTACCCATGTTTTATCTCTTAATTTCTCTACTGGAGTTTTGCTACTGCTACCCATATTATGTCTTAAACCTAATGTGTGGCCTACTTCATGAGAAGAAACAAAACGGATTAAGTTACCCATTAAGTCGTCATCAAATTTCATTTTACGTGCAGTAGAATCTACGGCAGCAGTTTGAATCATATACCAATCATGCACTAAGCTCATTACATTATGATACCAACCAATATGGCTTTCTAAAATTTCACCACTTCTTGGATCGTGTACTTGAGGTCCATAAGCGTTCTCAATGTCAGAAGCGAAATAACGAATCACGCTAAATCGAGCATCTTCTAAACTCATAGTACTATCGTTCGGCCATTCTTTACCTACGATTGCATTTTTCCAACCTGCTTTTTCAAAGGCAGCGTTCCAGTCATTTACACCAGCTATTAAATAAGGCACCCATTTTTTAGGAGTTGCTGGATCGATGTAATAAATAATTTGTTTTTTAGGCTCTACTAATTCACCTTTTTTGTATTTATCCATATCCTGCGGCTTAGGTTCTAATCTGTAACGCACCGCAAAGGTTTGGCTTTCTACTTTATGTTGATCATCAGAGTATTCTACAAAATTGTCTGCGAAGTAACCCACGCGTGGGTCAAATAAACGACGATTCATAGGTGTTTTAGGCAATAATAAAACTGATGTATTTAACTCGAAAGTAATAGCACCAGCGTTGTTGGCTGCAGGAACAGAGCTTCCTCCGCCCATGGGACCTGCCATAGGGCTTCCAGCACTCGCAGAGTAAGTTTTAACCGTTCTGATCTCCATATTAATAGGGTAGCTCTTAATGCTTTCAATATAGGATCTGTCAGAAGCTAAGGCAGTGACTCCAAAATTGCGCTTATCACCGCTTGTCAAGCTCACAGCTTGGTTGTCACCCTTAAAAAAGTCGGTAACATCAATTATTGAGCTATTGGAATCTTTTCCGTAGGCTTTTACGTCAAAAGCAGCTACAATGGGATCTAAATAAGAATTTTTAACTGCTTTAGAGATGACTTGTGAAGAATCAGAAGCACTAATTAAAGTCACTACTCTCATGAAAATGCGCTGATTAGGGCCTTTTTCAAAAGAAATGCTTTGCTCGTTAACTTCTTCCCCGCCGTATTTTCTAGCACCACCTGGCACTTTTACAAAACGGGTCACCGCCAATAATTCCCTACCCAATAAATTGTCAGGTATTTCAAAGTAATATTTATCGTCTTGAAAATGAACGCTAAACACTCCTTTTTGACTCACCGCTTTTTTAGTTATGAATTCACTAAATGCTTTTGGCCCAATTTTTACAGGCGGAACATCTTTTTTAGCTCCATTCAAGGCGCTTGTATCTGGCCTTTGCATAGGCATTTGATCGGGTCTAGGACCTCCTGGTCTTTGAGCCGAAATGGTAGTTTGCAGAAGTGCTAAAAAGCTGACTGCTACTATGATTTTTTTCATATTACACTTTATTAAATGATAAAATAGAAATATAAATATACAAGTCTTCGCCCAACACTAGTTAGTTTGTATAAAATTTATGATAAAAAAATACCTTGAAATTTGTTTCAATCAATAAATTACTTATTTTGTAACCCCTTAGAAACTAGTGAGGACAGATTTTGTGAAATCTATACCAGTAGTCAATAGGGTTAAATACTTTTAAAAATATTTTAATTTAAAACCAAAAATCAATTGAATCATGGCTGAGACTAAACCAACTGCAACAGCAGCTACTAAGAAAGCTGCACAGCCGCAACAAAGCGGAAATTTGATTGCAACTTTAGCACCAATCGCTTGTATTGTAGCAGGCTATGTTATTTGGCGCTTTGTGCTAGGTAACGCGAGTAATTTTACGAATCCTGATCCGAGTGGTGGTTTCTGGCCTTCACACAAAGGACCTAAAGGAACATTTACCAAAATGTATGAGGGTGGTATCGTAGTACCTATATTAATTGGTAGCTTATTAATCGTTTTAACTTTCGTTATTGAAAGATTATTAACTATTAAAAAAGCAGCGGGTAATGGTAACATTACTGAGTTCATTCGTAAAATCCAATTTCATTTAGCAAACAAAGAAGTGGATAAAGCACTTGTTGAATGCGACAAACAAAAAGGATCTGTAGGTAATGTAATGAAGTCTGGTTTGACTAAGTACAAAGAGATGATCTCTAATACAGAATTAGATACAGATCAAAAAGTATTGAATATTCAAAAAGAAATTGAAGAAGCAACTGCATTGGAATTACCCATGTTAGAAAAGAATTTAGTTTTCTTATCTACAATCGCATCTGTAGCTACCTTATTAGGTTTGTTCGGAACGGTATTAGGTATGATTCGTTCTTTCTCTAAATTAGGTGAAGAAGGGGGTGGTGAAGCTGCTCGTGAATTATCACAAGGTATCTCTGAAGCGTTGTATAATACAGCGTTAGGTATTGGTACTTCTGCTGTAGCGATCATTATGTATAACGTCTTTACTACAAGTATTGATGGTATCACATACGGCATCGATGAGTCTGGATTTACTTTGACTCAAAGTTTTGCTGCGAACTACAAATAATAATCATTAAAGGTGGCAACGCCTTTTAATTTTAAAAAGACTATACAATGGGTAGAGCCAAATTACCTCGTAAGAGTACCACCATCGACATGACAGCCATGTGCGATGTGGCTTTCCTTTTATTGTCTTTCTTTATCTTGACGACTAAGTTCAAGCCTTCTGAAGCGATTGCGGTAACGACCCCTAGTTCGGTGTCTTCCAAAGTGGCTCCTTCCAAGGATTTTGTTTTAATTACTATAGATAAAGATGGCAAAGTATTTCTAACCATTGATGACAAGCAAAAAAGAGAAACCATTGTCAACTCCTTAAATGCAACTAAAAATTTAGGATTAGATGTGGCAGCTTTTAAAAGTGCAAACTTTATTGGAGCTCCATTTAGTGGGTTAGCTTCTTTTTTAGCGATCACTGAAGAAAACAGAAAAGGGAATCAGTTACCTGGTATTCCTTGCAAGGACAGCACTAATAATGAATTAATTACTTGGATGCAAGTAATTAATGATGCGTATGCGGGTACTAAAATGGATCTTTTGTTAAAGGGAGATAACCTTGCAAAATATCCAGCCTTCAAAGGGGTACTTACTGCGTTTAAGAAAAATAATATTCAAAAGTTTCAAATGGTTACCAATCCTGAAAATGCACCCGCAGGTTCAGAATTGTATAAAAAATCAATGGCTGGAGAAAAACAGGAAAATTAATTATAAACTAATAAAAGCTATTTGTTATGGCAGAATTAGATACCTCGGGTGGTGGACATAAAAAGAAAGGACCAGGGGTCAAGAAAGGAAAAAAGCTATCTACGCGTGTGGATTTGACACCCATGGTGGACTTAGGTTTCTTGTTGATCACCTTCTTTATTTTCACTACCACGATGAGTCAACCCACCGCTATGAAGTTGCTTTTACCTGATGATAAAGCAAAACCCGAAGAGCAAAATAAAGCAAAGGAATCCGGCGCTTTAACCATCTTGATGGGTAATGACAATCATATTTATTATTACGAAGGTCAATTGAAAGTGGATGCTTCTAATTTTTTATCAGCTTCATATAATGGAGAAAATTCCATTCGTGATGTGATTTTGAAAAAGAAAGCCTACGTTCGAAGTATTGCTCAAGATCCAAACGATCCTGAACATGATTTAGTAATAGTAATTAAACCTAGTTCAACATGTACTTACAAAAACGTAATTGATATTTTAGATGAAATGTCAATTAACGTAGTTAAAAAATATGCATTAGTTGATATTTTTGATATTGAAGAACAGTTGGTTAAAAAGTCAGATGAGAACTCAAAATCTTCTAGCAATTAAAAGCATTTAAAATGGACATAAACAAAATATTAACCGCCGATATTCTAGACCTCATTTTTGAGGGAAGATTTAAGGAGTATGGTGCTTATGAACTAAGAAAAACATACAATGATCGTCTTAAGAAAGCGATGATTGGGATGCTTAGTGTAACAATACTTTTGGCAGGTGGTGCTATTTGGTCTAATACAGCAAAAAAGTCTAAGACTGAAATTGTAGTAACAGACGTTTCTTTAACAGATGTTGCACAAGAAAAAAAGCCACCACCACCACCACCACCACCACCAAAGCAAGAACCACCAAAAGTGGAAATGGCAAAATTTACACCTCCTAAGATTGTAAAAGACGAGGAAGTGAAAAAAGATGACGAGGTGAAAGAGGTTGAAAAACTAGAAGACGTTAAAATTGGTGTAGTTGATCAAAAAGGGATTAAGGATGATGGATTAGTTCCTGTAGAACAAAGTACAGGGGTTGCACCAGCACCTGCTGAAGATGATGAAAATAAAATCTTCACAGTGGTGCAAATTCCAGCTGAATTTCCTGGAGGTCAACAAGGATGGATTCGTTATTTAGAAAGAACATTGAACAGAGATTTGCCTGTTGAAAATGGGGCACCTACTGGGAAATACAGTGTAGTTGTTTCTTTTATTGTATCTAAGGATGGCACTATTTCGGAAGTAAAAGCCGAAAATGATCCAGGTTTTGGTACTAAAGATGAAGCCGTTCGTGTTATCCAAAAAGGTCCTAAGTGGAAGCCTGCTGTTCAAAATGGACGTAACGTAATTTATCGTCACAGACAAGCTATCGTATTTATGGTTTCTGAAGACTAATCTTTTCAGTTCAACCTTACAAAATGTATAAAAAAGCCCTCCGAGCATTCGGGGGGCTTTTTAGTTTAATTTTTCAAGTCACTGCTTTTAAATAATTAACACCATTAAGTTTACCTTTGCGTATGCGTGAAAATTTAAGTGCATGGAATGATACGATAGTGGCTCTGGCAACCGCACCAGGATTAGGGGCCATTGCAGTGATTCGACTCAGTGGAACGCAAGCGATACAAATTGTAAATAGCGTATTCCCTTCCAAGGATTTATCATTGGCTAAAACACATACAGCACATGTTGGAAAAATAATGGAGGGGCAAACAGTGATTGATGAAGTGGTAGTTACTTTATATAGAGCTCCCAAATCATATACAGGGGAAGAAGTAGTTGAAATTTCTTGTCATGGCTCTCCCTTTATTCAAGACAGCATTTTACAAGTCATGATTCATGCAGGGGCTAGAATGGCAAAGCCTGGCGAATTTACGCAGCGTGCTTTTTTAAATGCCAAATTGGATTTAACGCAAGCAGAAGCGGTGGCCGATTTGATTGCTAGTAATACAGAAGCTTCTCGTAAAGCAGCTTTATATAATTTAAAGGGTGGGTTTTCGAGTGACTTACAATTGATGCGTGAAAAATTAATAAAATTTTCGGCACTTATAGAATTAGAACTTGATTTTTCACAAGAAGATGTTGCTTTTGCAAATAAAAAAGAATTAGAAATTTTAGTCCAACAATTACAATTCAAAACACAGAGTTTATTAGACTCCTTTTTATTAGGCAATGTTATTAAGAATGGAGTACAGGTGGCGATAGTAGGAAAACCCAATGCAGGTAAATCTACTTTGCTAAACGCTTTATTAAATGAAAATCGTGCCTTAGTAAGTGAAGTTCCAGGCACTACGCGTGATACCGTGGAAGAGTTTTTGAATATACAAGGAGTATTGTATAAATTAATTGATACCGCAGGGATTCGAAATCAAACTGAAGATGCGATTGAACAAATGGGAATTGATAAAAGCAAAGAAAAAATAATTGCTGCCGATATTGTGATTGCTTTATTTGATGTGAATAGTACCAGCATAGATCAAATTCAACAATGGCAAACAGATATTGGCAAAGACAAAATTATATTAGTAGGTAACAAAACTGATTTAGCTGATACTGTTCATTTAAAAATGTTTGAAAACATATCTGATATTGTTTTTATAGCTGCTAAAAACAAACACAATATTGCTGAACTCAAAAATAAGATTACAGAAAAAGCCATTGGAGATGGGCTAAAAAGAGAAGGCACTATTGTTACGAATGCGCGTCATGTATCTAGCTTAAAAAAATTATTATTTGCATTGAATGATGTAGAAAGCGGGTTGATCCAAAATGTTACCGGTGATTTGTTAGCATTGGATATTCGACAAGCTTTACATTACTTAGGAACAATTACTGGAGAAATTACGAACGAAGATCAATTAGATTTTATTTTTTCTAAATTTTGTATTGGAAAGTAAGTATGTTAAATTGTAGTATCGATTTTTAATACTTAGCTTGTAATATAATAATATTTAATCATCACTTAAGTGAAAATATGTATCAGTCTTTGAGTATTTTTTTAATATTATTATTCCCTTTTTTGGGTTGGAGCCAGCCATCATATAATGTCTATACTTCGGGAGAAGAAGGCCATAAAACTTATCGTATTCCTGCAATAGTGCAATTGCCTAACCATACTTTATTGGCTTTTGCCGAAGGCCGTGTTAAAGGCAGTAATGATTTTGGAGATATTAATATTGTATTAAAAAGAAGCTTTAATGCCGGAAAAACATGGTCCCCCATTCAAACCATAGTGGATTATGGAAATTTACAAGCAGGTAATGCAGCGCCCGTTATTGATTTATTAGACCCTCGCTATCCTAAGGGTAGATTGTTCTTATTTTATAATACAGGGAATCAATCCGAATGGGATATTCGAAAAGGAAAAGGACAACGTGAGGTTTGGTATATCACATCAACAGATGGAGGTTTTACATGGAGTGAAGCTATTAATATTACACAGCAAGTAAAACCTAATACTAATAATTGGCGTACTTTTGCAAATACACCAGGTCATGCATTTCAAATTCCAGAAGGAAAATATAAAGGAAGGTTGATGATACCCGGAAACCATTCTGAAGGAGAAGGGAAAGCTGATTACTCAGATTATTTTTCACATGTTTTTTATACGGATGATCATGGAGATCATTTTAAAGTGAGCGAATCCTTACCCATACCAGGAAGTAATGAAGCTACAGCTACCTATATTAGTCAAGATCAAATTTTATTAAATGCACGCAATCAAAAGGGGGACATTAAAAATCGAATCATAGGAGTGAGTAAAGATGGGGGAGATCATTGGGATTCGGTTTATTTTGATGCTCAATTGCCTGATCCAGTTTGCGAAGGGACCCTGTTAACAGTAGGAAAACACAAAGGAAAAATGGTATTGGCGTTTTGCAATCCAGCCAATTCGAAACAGAGAAACCATTTAACCTTAAGGCTTAGCGAGGATGATGGAAAAAGTTGGTCAAAAAGTTGGATGGTAGATAGTGCTAATAATAATCCATCAATTGATTATACTGCTTATTCAGATATTATTAGATTTCATAAAAATACTATAGGAGTATTGTATGAAAAAAATAATTATGCTTCTATAATTTTCAAGCCGATTAAAATTTCAAAGTGGTATAGTCATTAATAAATTCAATGACATTCGTAAATGATTTGAATTCTTCTTTGTCATGACCTGTTAAAATTACTATGGCCTTCATTTTCGCATTTTGAGCACATTCCACTCCTTTGGGGGTGTCTTCAAATACAATACATTCAGAAGGCTGCACATTTAAATGTGCAGCGCAGTTTAAAAAAGTTTCAGGATGTGGCTTGCTTTGTTTCACATGATCAGCACTTACAATGGACTCAAAATATTTTCGGGTGTTCGTATTGTCAAGCACAAAATCAATATTGCTTGTAATAGCTGCCGATCCTATTGCCATTTTGATTTGTTGTTGATGCGCTTTTGCTAAAAAAATATTTAATCCAGTAATTAATTTAAGATGTGGTTTAAAATCCACTTGATAAATCGCTTCTTTATTCGCACCAATTGCTAATTTTTCTTCCATAGTAAATCGACCTGGAAAAACTCTTTCTAACAGCTCATCATTTTTACCATAACATTGATGCTTTACATCCTCCATGCTGAGAGTAGCCCCTAATCGATTTACAATAGCGTGCCATGCAGCAATATGATAATGCATATCATTCACCATGGTTCCATTTAAATCAAATAAAAAGGCTTTTGTTTGGGAGAACATATAAAATAAAATGAAATGCGAAAATAGTTTATTTATTTAGGGTAGAAAATCGCATAGAACATCTTTAAACTAACGAGTGTTCTTAAAAAATGAAATTTTCAAACAAATCATTTTTATATCAATAGCTTTAGGTGTATTTGATTGCTTAAGTATTACTTTTGATGTTCTTCGTCTGGATTATTGGATCTTAGCATTTTTAATTTTTTATAGGGTTAATCAAAGCATATTAAATTATTATATAATTGTTTTACAATATATAAAACATTATTAAAAAATATATATGAATATATGTGTATAAATGACACAGATATTTAATAAATTGAGGATGTGTATTTTGTACACATTGTCACGTTTGCGAACTCGATTGCTTGTATAAATGAAAAAACTATTTGTTTTATTCTTTTTGTCATTGGCATTTTTTGCTAATGCACAACTTTTAAATACGACTCCAAAATTTGTTTTGGAGACAAGTAATTCTGTCACTATTACTGCAGATGCAACTAAAGGAAATAAAGCTTTATTAAATTTTACGGGAGATGTTTTTGTACACCTTGGTTTAATTACAAGTGTAAGTGCCAATAGCAGTGCTTGGCAATATGTTCCTTCTTTTTCAGTTTGGACGGGGACGGATCCAAGAATTAAAGCCACTAGCCTTGGAAATAATCAATGGTCTTTTACTATAACAGGTGGGTTAAGAAGTTATTTTGGAGTCACAAATGGCAGTGAAAAAATTTATAAGATTGCTATTTTATTTAGAAATTCTGCAGGAACAAAATTAGCTAACGAAGATGGTTCTGATATGTATGTGAACATATATGATAATCAATTTTATGCTAAAATTGATACGCCATTATCACAACCATTGTATGTTCCTCAATTTGAGACTATTAAAAAAACTTTAGGAGATACTTTATTTGTAAATGCAAAGTCATCCGAAAATGCAACACTGTCTTTTTATTTTAATGATACACTTTTAAAAACTGCGACCAATACCAGTTCCTTATCTGCCTTCAAGAAAATTAATAAGACAGGAACGCAAAAGCTATTGGTTATAGGGAATAATGGAACTACTACTTCAAAAGATTCCTTGAGTTTTTTAGTATACGGTGAAATGAATTTACAGGATGTTCCAGCGGGTATGGTGGATGGAGTTAATTATCATGCAGGAGACACTTCTGTCACTTTGGTATTATATGCTCCTAAAAAAACAAATGTATCTGTAATAGGCGATTTTAATAATTGGACAGCTAGTTTACCTTATGTCATGAATTTATCCAAAGACACGACTCGTTTTTGGTTGAAGATAAATGGGTTAACTCCTGGTGTAGAATATGCGTATCAATATGTAATTGACGACAACATTAAAGTAGCTGATTATAATACCGAAAAGGTTTTAGATCCGAATAATGATTCTTATATACCCGCCGCTACCTACCCTAATTTAAAACCGTATCCTACGGGAAAAACTACCGGTATAGTGAGTGTACTTCAAACAGCTAAACCAAATTATGTTTGGAAAGATGCTGGCTTTGTAAGACCTAACAAAAAGAATTTAATCATTTATGAGTTATTGATCCGTGATTTTGTACAAAAACAAAATTTTCAGACATTAAAGGATAGTCTTACATATTTGAAAAATTTAGGGGTCAATGCGATTGAGTTAATGCCTTTTTCTGAATTTGAAGGAAATAATAGTTGGGGATATAATCCGAATTTCTTTTTTGCCCCTGATAAATATTATGGTACCGAAACTGCCATTAAAGAATTTATAGATGCGGCGCATGCCAAAGGGATTGCTGTGATCATGGATATGGTTTTGAATCATGTTTTTAATTCTTCACCTTTAGCTCAAATGTATTGGAATAGTGCTGCAGGGACTCCGGCTGCTAATAATCCATGGCTTAATGTAACTGCTACGCATCCTTTTAATGTGGGTAATGACTTTAATCATGAATCTGCCGCCACTAAAAAATTAGTTTCACGTGTGGTAAATCATTGGCTCACAAAATATCATATAGATGGATTTAGATGGGATTTATCTAAAGGATTTACTCAAAAAAATAATCCAACCGATGTGAATGCATGGGGACTTTATGATGCTTCTCGAATTGCTATTTGGAAAAATATTTATGACACCATGCAAAAAGCATCTGTCAATAGCTATTGTATCTTAGAACATTTTGCAGATAATACAGAAGAAAAAGAATTAGCAGATTATGGCATGTTACTTTGGGGTAATGCCAATTATAATTTTGGACAATCTGCTATGGGATTTCCTACAGATGCTTCTATTAATTATGCCAATGCAAATGGACGTAGTTGGAACCAACAACATTTAGTGACTTATATGGAAAGTCATGATGAAGAAAGATTGATGTATAAAAATTTGAATTACGGTAATTCAGGAAGTGGGTATAATACACGTGATGTAAATACTGCTTTAAAAAGAATGGAATTAGCGGCTGCCTTCTGGGCCTTAACGCCAGGTCCAAAATCGATGTGGCAGTTTGGTGAGTTAGGATATGATCTTTCCATTAATACTTGCCCCGATTTGACTATCAATAATAACTGTCGTCTTTCGGATAAACCTATCAAGTGGGATTATTTTACCAATCCCAATCGTAAGGCATTATATAATGCTTATGCGCAATTTTTAAAATTAAGAAACAATCCAAGTTATACTACCGATTTCAGTACAGGTAGATATACCATGAATGGGGGAGGCTTATTCAAATCATTGCAAATAAATGGAGATTCTATTAAGTTGGTTTTGATGGGTAATTTTGATGTTTCTGCTCAAACTTCTAATGTTTCTTTTCCTTCAGATGGATTTTGGTATAACGTGTATAATAATAAATACATTCCTGTTTTGAATGGCACTGCAAGTGTTTCTTTACAAGCTGGTGAATATCAAGTATATACCAACAAAAATATCTCAACAGCGGTCATTACGGATATCTTAAATGTCAATTTGCCTGAGTTAAATATGGTCTCAAATATTTACCCTAATCCTTTACGAACAAGTGCTAACTTTGTATATCAATTGCCTGAGAGTGGAAATGTACAAATTCATGCCTATAACATGAATGGAGAAGATTGCGGTTTATTATATTCGGGCTATCAATTTAAGGGTACTCAAAAATTTGTCATACAAAAAAATCAAAGCATGCAAATGCCTGGATTATATTTTATTTCAATCATTCAAAACCAAAAACAAAAAATCAATAAACTTTTAATTACAAATTAACAATTCTTAAACTTGAAATCGTAAATCTATGAACATGAAAAAAACACTTGTTGCGTTGTTGCTAGCAGTCATCTGCTTGCCAACATTTGCGCAAGATCGTACGGTTACCGGTAAAGTAACCGACGCCAAAGATGGTTCTCCTTTGGTTGCAGCTTCTGTGGTGGTGAAAGGAACTAAGAAAGGTACAAGTACTGGGGCTGATGGTACTTTTACTTTAAAAGTGTCCGCTTCAGACAACACATTAGTAGTTTCTTTTTTGAACTATGCATCTAAGGAATTATCAATCAAAGGGCAAAGCACTTTTAATGTGACTTTGTCTCAAACATCAGACCAATTAAATGAGGTGGTGGTAATTGGTTATGGATCTGTTAGGAAAAAAGACTTAACAGGATCTGTAGCAAATATTACTTCCAAGGATTTTAATACCGGTGTGGTAGCCACTCCAGAACAATTAATAGCTGGTAAAGTAGCGGGTGTATCTATTACAAGTAATAGTGGTGCACCTGGTGCAGGAAGTACTATCCGTATTAGAGGCGGTGCTTCATTAAATGCAAGCAATGATCCATTAATCGTTATTGATGGTATGCCTATTGACGCAGGTGGAATTTCTGGTCAAGCCAATGCTTTAGCTTTAATCAATCCAAATGATATTGAATCTTTCTCTGTGTTAAAAGACGCCTCTGCTTCGGCAATTTATGGTGCTCGTGCATCTAATGGTGTTATTTTAATTACCACTAAGAAAGGAAAAAAAGGAGCCATGAAAGTAAATTTCAGCTCTCAATATGGTATTGCTGAAAATAGCAAGCAAGCTGATATTTTTACAGCAGATGAAATTAGAAAAATTGTAAATGAAAAAGGTACTGCAGCTTTCAAAGCTGTTTTAGGTGCTGAAAATACAGATTGGCAAAAACAAATTTATCAATCAGCTACAAGTACCGACAACAACCTTAGTCTATCTGGTGCAGTAGCGGGTGCTTTACCTTATCGTTTGTCTTTAGGTAATTTACAACAAGATGGTATTTTGAAAACAGGAAACTTAAAGCGTACTACTATTGGTGTGAACTTAAGCCCTACTTTTTTCAAAGATCATTTAAGTGTGAACTTGAGCTATAAATATTCTGAAAGTAGTTCTCGTTTTGCTGATCAAGGCGCTATTGGATCTGCAACCAACTTTGACCCTACACAACCTGTGTATTCTGGAAGCAAACGCTTTGGTGGATACTGGGAGTGGTTGGATGCAACTTCTACTACAGGCTTAAGATCTTTATCTCCAAGAAACCCATTAGGTATCTTAGAACAAAAACAAGACAATAGCACGGTGTCTCGTAAAATTGCGAGCGCTTTAATTGATTATAAAGTACATTTTTTACCTGACTTACATGTCGTGGTGAACACAGGTTCTGATATTGCCACTGGCGCAGGAACGATTGTGATCAACGATAGCGCTGCTTCTAGTTATAAAAGATATAAAGATGCTGGCGGTATGTTTAACGGTCCTTTCCATGGTGGGGTAAATAATCAATATTTACAAGAAAGAGATAACAGCTATTTCAATGCTTATTTGAATTATGCTACAGATCTTAAAGCAATTGACTCTCGTATTGAATTAACAGGTGGTTATGAGTATCAAGATTATAAGACGACTAACTTCAATTTTTCAGATCGTACTTATGATAACACCATTGTCACTTCTCCTAACTTTGCCTCTAACGTACCTGAGTATCGTTTGATCTCTTATTTAGGTAGAGCTAATTTGAATATCAAAAACAAATATATCTTGACTGCTTCTGTAAGACAAGATGGATCTTCTAAATTTAATCCAGACAATCGTTATGCCGTTTTCCCTTCAGCAGCATTGGCTTGGAAATTGAAAGAAGAAGACATGTTTAAATCTTCAACAGTAGTTTCTGATTTAAAATTAAGAGCGAGTTATGGTGTGACTGGACAACAAGATGGTATTGGATACTATGATTATATTTCATATTATAATTTAGGTACTAATACAGCTCAATATCAATTTGGTAATTCATTCTATTCTATCTATCGTCCAAATGGGTACTATTACAATCGTAAGTGGGAGCAAACTGCGACTGCGAACGTAGCATTAGATTTTGGTTTCTTTAATAATCGTATTAGCGGTACTATCGAAGCCTACAATCGTACCACTACCGATTTGTTGAATGAAATCAATCAACCAGCAGGTACCAACTTTAGTAACAAAATTGTTGCGAACATTGGTAGCATGGAAAATAATGGTTTAGAATTTACTTTGAATTTAGTGCCTATTAAGTCTAAGGACTTAACTTGGGATTTATCAGTAAATGCGACTTATAATAAAAACAAAATCACAAAATTAACTATCTCTGATGATCCTACTTATGCAGGAGCTCGTTATGGTGGAATAAGTGGTGGTACCGGTAATACTATTATGATTCAATCAGTAGGATATAACCGTGGTGCTTTCTTTGTTTTCAAACAAGTGTATGATGCGAAAGGAAATCCAATTGATGGTTTATTTGCCGATTTAAATCGTGATGGTATCATCAATGAAAAAGATTTATATCAATATAAAGGAAATGATCCACAATGGTATTTAGGTGCTAATTCTAGAGTGACTTATAAAAAGTGGAATGCAGGTATTGTAATGAGAGCCAATTTAGGCAACTACTTATATAATAACGTAGCTTCTAGTACAGGTACTTTAAGAAATATCATGAATCCATTAGGATATGTAAACAACGGATCTAGAGATTATTTAACTTCTGGATTTAGTGGTAATGGTGCCAACTATTTCTTATCTGATTACTATGTACAAAACGCTTCTTTCTTCCGTATTGACAATATTAGCTTAGGTTATAATGTTGGAAAAGTATGGAACGATAAAGCCACTTTACAATTGAATGCCAACATTCAAAATGCATACATATTAACCAAATATAAAGGGTTAGATCCTGAGATGACAGGCGGAGTTGACAACAACTTCTATCCTAGACCAAGAACTATTTCTTTTGGCATTAATCTTAATTTCTAATTTATTTATAAGATCAAATAATAAGAAAATGAAAACAAATATTTATAAAATCGTATTAGCCACTGCTGTTTCGTTTGTTGTTATGGCTTCTTGCTCCAAATCTTTGGACTTGCTGCCTACCAATGACGTAACTTCTACGCAAGTTTACCAAACAGCTGCTGGTTACAAACAAGCATTTGCAAAAGTATATGCAAGTTTTGCTTTAACAGGAAATGCCGGCCCTGCTGGAAACGGGGACATTCAAGGATTGGATGAAGGTACTGCCGACTTTTTAAGATTGTTCTGGAAAGCACAGGAGTTAAGTACCGACGAGGCAGTCGTATCATGGGGAGATCCAGGTATTCAGGATTTTCACAAAATGAACTGGTCTGCAAGTAATCCAATGTTAACTGGATTGTATTATCGTTCCTTCTATCAAATCACTTTGGCGAATGATTTTATCAGACAAGCAAGTGATGCTAATTTAGCTTCAAGAGGAATCGCTTCTGATGATGTATTAGCTATTAAAAAATTCAAAGCAGAAGCTAGATTTTTAAGAGCATATCAGTATTCCATTTTGATGGACTTATTTGGTAATGTTCCTTTCTTAACCGATGCAGATGCTTTAGGCTCTGTATTGCCTAGCCAAAAAACGCGTACCGAATTATTTAACTACATCGAATCTGAATTAAAAGCAATTGAGCCAGAATTAGTAGATGCAAGAAAAAATGAATATGGTCGTGCAGATAAAGCAGCAGCTTGGGCTTTATTAGCTAGAATTTATTTAAACGCACAAGTGTATACGGGTACTGCTAGATATACAGATGCGGTGGCTTATTCTAAAAAAGTAATTGATGCAGGATATTCTTTAATTAGTGATTACACTAAATTAATGCGTGCCGATAACCAAAATAATACTGCTGAGTTTATTTTGACTATCAATTTTGACGGTATGAAAACCCAAAACTGGGGGGGTACTACTTTCTTAACACATGCACCTATTGGAGGTTCTATGACAGCTTCTACCTTTGGTGTGGATGGAGGATGGGGTGGTTTAAGAACTACCAAAGCATTTAGTGATAAGTTTGCTGATATCACAGGGGCTACTGATAAGCGTGCTCAAATTTATACTGCAGGTCAAAATGCTGACATTTCAGACTTAACTTCATTTACCGATGGTTATGCGATTACTAAGTTTAAAAATATCAAAGCGGATGGTACTGCAGGCTCTAGTTTAACATTTGCTGATATTGATTTTCCTATTTTCCGTTTAGGAGAAATGTATTTAGTATATGCTGAATCGGTTTTAAGAGGAGGTACTGGCGGAGACGCTACTACAGCCTTGGGTTATGTAAATGCATTACGTCAAAGAGCATATACCAATACCACAGGAAATATCACTGCAGGTCAATTAACAACCGACTTTATTTTGGATGAGCGTTCAAGAGAATTGTATTGGGAAGGATTCCGTCGTTCTGATTTAATCAGATACGGTAAATTCACTGAGTCTACTTATTTATGGCCTTGGAAAGGCGGCGTAAAAAGTGGATCTGGTGTAGATGCCTACAGAAAATTATATCCAATACCTTCTGCTGATATATCTTCTAATCCTAATCTAAAACAAAATACAGGGTATTAATACCATTGTTAAAAGTCAAAAAGAAATATATGAAAAAAATAATTCAATCACTATTATACTTGAGCATCGCGATGGTATTTTTTGCATCTTGTGAAAAAGAAGAAGCAAGAGATACTTATAACGGCGGAACAGCTCCTGTATTTTCAGCATCAGTAAAAGATAGCATCGGTTTAAATTTTAACACCGAAAATAACAAAGCCGTTACTTTTAGCTGGACCAATCCTAATTACACATTTGCTTCTGGAGTGAGTTCACAAAACGTTAGCTATACTTTGGAAATTGATACTGCAGGTGCAAGTTTCAATGGGCCTAATAAGAGATCCGTTTCTATTAACCAAGATGTAGATGTGACGTACACTCAAAAAGCATTTAATATTTTAATTGCAGATTTAAAAGTAAAACCAGGAGTAGTTGCCCAATTAGAAGCAAGAGTGATCGCTTCCTTAGGTGCTAACATCACTTCTTTAGTTTCTAATAAATTTACTTTTAAGGTACTTCCTTATGCGCCTCCTCCTAAAGTAGCTGTACCAACAGGTGGAGTATTGTATTTAGTGGGTGATGCAACCAATGGTGGCTGGAATAATCCAGTGCCTGTTCCATCACAACAGTTTACTCAAGTGAGCACTACTTTGTATGAACTTACAGTTCCATTAATTGGCGGCAAACAATATTTGTTTATCCCTAAAAATGGCGATTGGAGTAACAAATTTGCATGTTCAAGCACTGCCAACCAAAGTGCTAATGGTGGAGTTTTTGGATACAATTTGAGTGATAACTTCCCTGGACCAGCAGCAAGCGGAACTTATAAAATATCTGTTGACTTCCAAAGTGGAATATATACTGTAACTAAACAATAATTTTTTAAAGATGTCATTGAAAAATGCATCTATCTAAAAAAACACATATGAAATATTTATTAAAAATTAGCTTGTTTACGGTGCTGCTTGCGGCAGTAATCACAGCTTGTACCAAAATGGACAGTTTGCCATTTTATGGTAACGGAACGCCTGTGGTTTTATCGGCTTCCTCAACCAACATCACTCCAGCTCCTAGTGATTCTAATAAAATAGTGGCTTCATTTTCTTGGACGAATCCACATTACGCTACCGATTCTAATACTCAAAAATTTGTATTAGAAATTGATTCTGCAGGCCGTAATTTTTCTCAGAAATTCGTAAGTATCACTATTGGAAAACCAAGCATATCATTTACTGGAAAACAATTAAATGATATGTTAGCTGCCTTTGGATTTACTCCAGGTCAAAGTTTTGCTTTTGACGTTAGAGTGACTTCTTCTTATGGCAATAACAATGAGCAATTAAAGTCCAACGTACTTTCGGTAAAAATTGCATCTTATTTAGTTCCTATTACTTTAACACCTTCTTCTGCGGCAGATATTACTTTGTTAGTAGCGAATGCTTCTAGCAATGCTATCTCCTTTAACTGGAATGAAAGTGGATATGGTACTAATGTTATTAACTATGCATTGCAAATGGATGTAGCAGGAAATAACTTTGCTACTCCGCAAATAGTTAAATACGGTACTAATTTAACGTCCAGTATTAATGTGAATGATTTAAATAATTTTGCGATTGCTGCTGGTATTATTGGGGGTTCTACCAAAAATATGGAGTTCAGAATCGTTAGTTATTTGGGAACTACTTATACGACTAAAATGGTATTTTCTAATGTAGTGAGTATTAAACTAACCACCTTTACTCCGGTACCTCCAGCTTTATATATTGTAGGAGATGCAACTGATGGTGGTTGGAATAATCCTGTTCCTTTGCCTTCTCAACAATTCTCTCGTATTGATGCAGTTTCTTATGGTATCGTTGTTAAATTAACAGCAGGTAAATCTTATTTATTCTTACCTAAGAATGGAGATTGGGGTCATAAATATGGCGGTGCTAGTGCTACTGGCGGTGCTTTATTAAGTGATAATGCAGTTCCAGGCTCCAATACACCAGCACCTGCTACGACAGGAATGTATCA
>Ga0214919_10004926_pt1 | contig 19191 bp, 36 predicted proteins | sample LL1503_MetaG_FD_177994 | JGI IMG/M metagenome (GOLD analysis project Ga0214919, IMG submission 177994) | Freshwater microbial communities from Lake Lanier, Atlanta, Georgia, United States - LL-1503 | ecosystem: Environmental > Aquatic > Freshwater > Lake | place: USA: Georgia | collected...
CTTCTGGAGCGAAGAGAGGTACTCGAAGGCCTCCTTGCCGGTCAGGGGATTGACCACCCGGACCACGGGGGCGTAGTTATAATCGTCTAGGAACGCCCCCGGCCCGGGGACTCGCTTCATGTACATTCCCTCATCACTCACCGCGATGTACTTGTTTCCAGTGGCCTTACCGACCACCAGGTCTCCTGCTTTGATGATTGCCATGGTCTTATACTAACCTTTCTCCGTCGAACTTTGCACAGGGATCCACACTTCACCCAGGATGCCCTCAGAATCACCCGGAAAACAAGGGCCTTGGTAACCCTACCAGGTTTCCCAAAGGCCCTTCCAGGGTCACCTCGTGTCAGTCTCCGATGGAATGGGTGCCCGTCTGCACCACCACGGTCAGGGTCTCTTCAGTTCCATCCAAGGCATTCGGGTTCGAATAATAGACGTTCTTCCGGCCGGGGAACAGATCCAGGAACCCCTGGACAACCTGCCGACCCTTGCCCTGCACATGATCCTGATGCTTGTACAAGGGATGCAACCGAAGCTTTAGAAAGAAGCCTGTGTCATCTGTCCATGAGTTCTGCTTCAACCAATGGCCGAGGTCCTCGAGGATGACCAGGTCCCGATTCATGTAGTCTTCCTCCCGGGCCACATGCTTGTCCCACAAGGCCGACACCTTGCCAGCTAGGTTGCGGTTGGAGGTCTTGAGAAGGTCTCGGACCGTGAGGCTTTGAAAGTTTCCGTCCATGATCCAATCCTATCACTTCAAGGTTGAACTTTGCACCGCTCGAGTCACTTCTTCGGCACGAGATCGAAGTTGAGCCGGAGATACTCGAGCATGTAGTGGAGGTCGGCGGCATCGCTCTCGACCGTGGTGCGGCTCTTGTGGGCCGTGTGGGTGAGGCCATTGGCCATCTTGCAGGCCTTCTCGAGGGAGGCATCGTGGAGGTCGGGATGGAGGTGGGACTTGTCGTTGCTCATGGTTCTACCCTATCACTTCACGGTTGAACTTTGCACCGTCGTGAGTGGGCAGGGCCCAGGAGATTCGGACGTGAACCCTGGAGCCCTGAACCTGGATCAGAAGAGCTTAAGGATCTGCTTGATCTGTGAGATCTGAGAAGGGGTGGCGTTGTTCAGCGCGTCGAGCATCCTGTCCATCTCGCGCTCGGCTTCTTCGGCTTCATCGGCCGCATCTGGTCCCGGCGGCACGTACTCGTCCGGTCCGAGATCTTCGTCATTCCTCCACCATTCGTTGCCTTCGTTGATTGCCTTCTTCACTTCCTGTCGAATAACGTTTCTCAACTGCGTAACCGTAATCTTCATGTCTCGAATCTCCTTTTAAGACAGAATATATATACATATATACTGTTCTTTTGAAAGAGCAACACTTTGAACTTTGCACCGGGCTCAGCGGTTTTGTGCCGCGTAGAACAAGAGGGTGAAGAACCCGTGGCTCAGTAGGGCACCGAGCAGGACAGGGTTGAAGTCTTCGTCCATGAACCGGTTGAGTCGGGTAAGGCTACCCTCCCGTCGGACAGGGATGATCTGAGGGTCTTCGGGTTCCATGGTTCAACCCTCCAGGAAGTGGAGGATCCGCTCCTCGATGTTCTCCAGCTCCGCGGTGTACACGGCCCGGTGAGGATCACCCCCGGAAGCCTTTTGCTCGGCCAGGAACTGGACCGCCTCGAGGATGTAGTTGAGTTCCACTTCGTCGAAGGAGAGCTTGTTTTCCATGGTTCTACTATAACCTTTCCTCTACGAACTTTGCACCGCCGCACGAACTTTTTTCCGCCCCCAGGATGCCCTCAGAATGACCCTGGAAAGGGTGGCCTTGGTTACCATAGGCCAGGACCCAAAGCCCTTCCTGGGGGCACCTGGACTCAGTAATCCGCACCGAACGCAGCGAGGAGCTGGGCGAGATCCCGGGCATCCTCAATGCTCATGGTGAGTGAGTAGGACTTTCCGAAGGTGAGCTCAACCGTGTAGGGGATGGGACCCTCTTCGACCGTGACGATGACTTTATTGTTCGTGTCCGGGTTGGTGATGACCTTTTCCATGGTCCTAGTATAACACTTCGTGGCCGAACTTTGCACCGAAAAAGAAAAAAACTTTTTTGCCCAAATGTGTGCAAAGTTCGCTGCAGAAAAGTTATAATGGTTCTAGGTTAAGGAATGGCACTAAGGAAAAACTAATTAAAAAAGTTTTAAACCGAGTGCAAAGTTCGCAATAGAAAAGGTATTATAAACCATGAAACGCACCAAGTACCTCCCCAACGGCACCATCTATAACCTCACCGTCGCCACGGGAATCTTCCATACCGGCCGCGAGCCCCGGACCTACCCGGCAGGTACCCCTACGGTCATCACCGGACACAAACGGGAGACCTGCGGATACCGGGAGATGGTATATAAACTCCAGCTCCCAGACGGCGTCACCATCACCGCGACCACGGCCGAGGTCCACAGGGCAATTGCACCCCACCTCGGGACCACGGCGGACTACGGTCGACCCGACTTCGCTCCGAAAAACTGGTGAGACCTTCCTCACCCACGATGGAGATTACCTATCAAAACCGTGGGTCCAAGTGCAACTAGTTGCACAATCCAGTGCAAATTCACCAACGAACGAGGTAATATAGAACCATGGCAAAGGCATACACCCGCAGCTCGGCTGGCAAGTACGAAACGGCACTCATGAATTATATTCCCGCAAACTCGAAGGAATGGACCTCCCTCCACATCGAAATGATCGCCACGGCAACTACGATCGACAACCTCACGGCGGACATCATCCGCGACTCCAAGAACCTCAGTGAAAAGTTCGCACGGTACGCAGAGGAGGTCGAGCTTCGCGGTGAAGGTTGGTCACCCCTCGGCTACTCATCCCTCCGGGACCTGGACCTCAGCACCGCCCAGCTCGCGGTCCACAAGTCAACCCTCCACACGATGCTTCGAATGATCGACGCCCACAAGGCTTTCGTCAAGGCGCTCACGGCCTGACCCAATCTCCCAGGGGAGATTACTTATCAAACCTGGGGGTCCAAGTGCAACTAGTTGCACAACCAGTGCAAAGTTCATAACCGATTTGGTATAATGGTTCTAGGTTAAGGAATGGCGGTTCGGAATAAGCCGGCCGCCCGGTGCAAAATCGCTGAAGAGTAGGGTAATATAAACATATGGTAACCGTCGAAGTTGATCTCGCATACGATTCTTTCCCCCGTGACCTGGTTGATGGTGAGGACGCAACCTCCATCTGCCCACCCATCAATGGAATCAAACCCGATAAGTTAATCATCGTCAAAGCCGTGGGACCTGGCGGTGGAAACCCCTTCTGCCACGCCTCCTTCAACGATGAGAAAACCGCCCGTAGGTGGTTCGCAATCGTCGCTGACGATCCGGACCCGGAATGGTTCGACGATAACACGGTGGCCTGACCCCACCCATCCCTGGCGGAGATTACCTATCAAAGCCAGGGGTCCAAGTGCAAAGTTCACACCAGAAAAGGTATTATAAACCATGAAAAACGGCAAATACGAAACGGCACTCAAGGATTATATTCCCGCAAACGTGAAAGAGTGGCAGCCCATCCACGAGGAGCTCCTCAACGCCGCCGGCACCATCGATCGGCTCACGGCGGACATCATCCGCGACTCCAAGAACCTCGGCGAGAAGTTCACCCGGTACGCAGAGGAGGTCGAGCTCCGCGGCGAAGGTTGGTCACCCCTCGGCTACTCCTCCCTCCGGGACCTGGACCTCAACATCGAGCGAATCGCGGTCCACAAGGAATACTTCAAAAACCTGCTCCGCTCCATTAACCCCGAACTTCCCAAGACTTTCCTCAAACTTCTCGCGGCGTGACCTAATCCCCAGGGGAGATTACCTATCAAACCGGTGGGACCAATGTGCAACTAGTTGCACAACCCAGTGTAATGTCAATTCGAGTCCGGATAGGATACTAACATGAAGGTCAACACACTCGGTAAAATCTTCTTTGGAGCTCTTGCTGCTAACATGGTCGTTCGTGTTGCTTCGAAGTATATGGACAACGGTTCTGATGGATCATTCCCGGACGGCAACGGAGAAAACTTCACTGAGACTGAAGTCCGTGCCATGGCAGAAGCGGTCCAAATCGGCGATCGCGGTGCGTTCAAGGAGATCTTTTTGTTTCGTCGCCCAGACTCTTCGGCTTCTGAAATTGCAGATGCTTATGACCTCTTCATCCGTAGACTAGCAGAATGATGAACTAAAAATCGCCGATAAAAAAATTTCGGTGTAAAGTCAAAACCAAACAGTTTAATATAAGAACATCAACGCGGTAACAACGAACCGCAAACCACGGAAAAGGAAACAGCATATGGAAAACGCTCAATCGCAGGACATGAACACGAAGCTCTCGGCCATCGATAAGGCTCTCGCAGCCGCTCAAGCGCGCAAGGCGATGAAGGAAGGTCTCTCGGCCACTGGAGAAAAGTCCGAACAGTCCAATAAGATCGACGCCGCAACGAAGACTGCAGCCAAGCTAGCAAAGGACGCCGAGCGACTGGCACGTCAAGCACAACTCAAGATTCAGCGCGAGGAGCGTAGGACTTCTCGTCAGACAGAAAAGGCAAACGGTCGGCCGGCTCACATGAAGAAGGTCGAGCGCGCGGCAAGCAAGCTCCCGAAGATGAACGATGCGCTGACTCTTCTCTTCAATGAAGCAACTACGAATTTCAGCGCAGAGCAACTCACGACGCTAGCTCTGCATGTCCAGCACTTCAATCGTGTCAAGGCGACAGAGCGCGCCATCAACCAGCGTGTGGTGCTCGGCCAAACTGTTCGCATCATTGGCGGTGACCCCAAGTTCATCGGTATGACTGGACAAGTCAGCCTTGCGCGGCGCATCCGATGTTTCGTCGATGTTCCTGGCTTCAAGAAGCCGGTCTACTGTTTCACCAGTGATGTAGAGATCCTCGAGTCCGAGGTTCGAGCGACCGGTACGAACGGTTGATCAATCAAGGTGGTAATACCACCTCAACCTTCCTGTAGCACAACTGGATAGTGCAAGTCTTTCCTAAAGACAAGGTCGGGGGTTCGAATCCCTCCGGGAAGGCCACGACCAATCAACATGGTCGGTAGCAAATAGGATAACAAGGAAAACATGACTACACAGCGTACACTCGGTAAGCTCTACACTGCATACATCGTTCGTGACAACAACAGCCGTCGTTTCCTCAACACCCGCACATATTCGGGCCGTTCTCGTGGTGTCTGGGGTACAATCGACGAGTCTGAGATCTTCTACACTCGCGAGAAGGCACAGTCATGCGCGTCAAACATCAACGCCCGACGTCCGCCTGGTTACTCGGCATTCTTTGCTTCGGTTCAGACCATCAAGCTCCGCGGCCGCGGTAAGCGCGTTAGCTGAACTGATACATCCCTTCCAGGGAGGGATATAATATCCCTGGATCTATGCTCAGGTGGCGGAATCGGCATACGCAGCGGACTTAAAATCCGCGGACTTCGGTCGTAAGGGTTCAAGTCCCTTCCTGAGCACCCGTATATGTGCAACTAGTTGCACATGTTATAGGAATCTTTGACAACTGAACAAGTTTGATACATGCGCTCATAGCTCAGCTGGATAGAGCGGCAGCCTTCTAAGCTGCGGGTCGGAGGTTCGAATCCTCCTGGGCGCGCTTTTTAATACAAATCGTGTGTTAGTAGTATAGTTAAAATAGCTCTTTGAAACAACAAACTTGCGGGGGTAACTCAATGGTAGAGTCCCAGTTTTCCAAACTGATTGTTGCGGGTTCGAGTCCCGTCCCCCGCTCTGATTCATTAGTGAATCAATTTAGAGGCGTGTCCGAGTGGCCGATGGAACTTGATTGGAAATCAAGTGTACCTTCACGGGTACCGTAGGTTCGAATCCTACCGCCTCTGCTAAAAAGTAATAAGGAGGAATGGCCGAGTGGCTTAAGGCACACGCTTGCTAAGCGTGCGAGGGGGGAAACCCCCTCCGAAGGTTCAAATCCTTCTTCCTCCGCTCGATGGGAAATCATCTAATGGCAGGATATCGGGTTCTGACTCCGCTCATCTAGGTTCGACTCCTAGTTCCCCAACCAACGGCCCCATCATCTAAAGGTTAGGATACTGCCCTTTCAAGGCATTTATACGGGTTCGAATCCCGTTGGGGTCACCATACTTACATCCATGGACGTTAAACGCCGATGGAAAAGTTTGTCACACAAGGTAGAACACCTTCGTCTCGAAGTAGAAGACCGCGATGATGCGATCAAAAACTTCGAGAAAGAATTCCTTGAAGAACTTTCTAAATTGGACACCGAGGAAATTCCTGGTACAGAAAGCAAACCCGTTATACCAGAACCAATAGTTGTGAACAATATAAATGAAGATCTTTCGGAGGAACTTCCATCTCCTGACGTGGCGACTGGTCCAGAGGAAATGAAAAAACTCTGGAAAGCCATCGCTGCATTAAGTCATCCAGATAAAACCAAAAATGATCCTGAAAAGACTGAGCTCTACAAACGAGCCGCCGCGGCATGGAAATCAAAGTCTTACGATGAATTATATCGAATCGCTCTGGAACTAGGTATAGAGCCACCAGACGCCTCGGAAGAAAGCATCGCCGTATTAAATGGTATAACTCACGATCTAGAAAAAAAGTTAAAGGAAAGCGAAACCACGGTGCTCTGGATGTGGGGTACAACTTCTCCAGAAAAACGTAAAGGCATCATCGATATATGGCTGGCTTCACGCGGGAAGAAAAGAAAACAGCCCGTGTAAATTCTTATTTTGTTCTCGTTCTTTTGAGAGCCAAGGACTTCGTTCCTTCACCCCAAATTGAAAACTGAATTTTGCCGCTCTAGCATAGCGATCATGCACCTCACTTGTAATGAGGATCAGGTGGGTTTGACTCCCACGGGCGGCTCCATGGAACGGTGCCCGAGTGGCTGAAGGGGACCGGCTGTAAACCGGTTGACACAATCCGCGGTGGTTCGAATCCATCCCGTTCCACAAAGTTGTTTGAACACCATATATAGAATTGTTTGGGCCTGTAACTCAGCTGGGAGAGTGTCGCGTTTGCAACGCGAATGTCGGCGGTTCGATCCCGTCCAGGTCCACTAAGGGCCATTATATCAGTTAGTTAGATAGCCACTCTGATAAAGTGGAGGTCCCCCGGGCAGGACGGGGATGGCCCACCAACTAGTACAAAATTCAACAAAAAAAGTTATATCTTCTTAGTTGGTGTAAAGTGTCTGATTGATGTGGTAGATTAGACACATGACAAGAGCAGCTGTTGGTGACTTTGTTACCCACCAGATTCACGAAGGTTCATGGATGATCACGGACATTGTATTCAACTATGAGCTGAATGTTCGACAGGCACGGATCATCAAGGTAGGGAATCCAAAACATGTTGAACATGTTGATCCGGCAACATTGAGCATAATCAAAAAGACTTTCTAAAAAGTTTTATTCTTGGTCAGTGCAAAGTTTAGGGTTGGTATGATAGTATAAAAATATATGGGGTTGTCGCCTAGCGGTTTGGCACCTGACTTTTAATCAGTTTACAACGCGGGTTCGAATCCCGCCGGCCCCACCCGAAGTCAAATTTAATTTAGAGATAAACATGCGAGAATGTGTAAGCTGTGGTGGAATGTTCGACACTCACTCCCTCGCCAAGCGTCGTGCCGGCGGACGGATCAATACTTGCCCCGATTGCAGCGATGAGCCTGCTGTCAAGTATCTTGGTCTGTCCGCCGGCGACGGGAAACAAGCTGGGGTGACTATCCTCAAGTTCGATTCTCATGAGGATCGTGAGGAATACCGTCAGGCTTGGTGGGTAAATTCTGGAATGATGGTAGGGAAAAGTTGCCAACTGGGATACCAGAAGAGGACACCGAACGTCAAGTTCAAGACGGTGACGCAATCGACTGCGACGAATCACAAGGGTCGAGCATGAATTACAAATATGGTCCCGGCATGATCGCTGCAGCAAAAAACTTTAGAAAGACGATCATCTGGGATGATGCACTTCAAGGAGTTATCGATTATCTCTACGAAGGTGAAATTGCGACAGTAGTTTGTCAAGAAACCCAAAATGGATGGGTACAACTGCTGAGTCCTAGAGGAATAAAAGGCTACATACACAGAACCAACCTAAAAAATGCTGTTTGAACCATCATTGTAAAGTCATGCCAGAATGATTTAAGATTAGCTCATGGCAAGAGCAAAAAGGAAACAAGTGATCTGGAAGGTCGACAGGGAATCTTCTCCTGTCATGCGTCCTCGACCCTACATTCCAGATGTCCCCTTGACTGAAGAAACTTCTAAATCGTTCGAAGGGCAATTAGAATCAGGTAATCTTTTCTTCACGACAAAAAGTCTTTCTTCTCAAGATCAAAGTAGGGGTACGATTCCTCCACCTTATCCGTATCTGTTTGAAGTATGGGGCTGGGGACAAACAATCGAAGTACCCGCAGGCTCCATGGCTGTCTATTCAGGTACAATCAGAGTAGAAGAGACCAAAGGACAGGCTTCAATCCGCTCCCTCCGCCATTCTTTTATCATCGGCGGTAAAAGATACATCACCAACAACCTAAATCACTTCTCTCCGGCCCTCTGGAAGCCCTCAGAGTGATCTGATTAAACAAGATGGTTGGTAACCTACCAACTATTCATGAAATCACCCAGAATGGGCTTCTAGACCTCGGATCACTTTTCAAGTCCGAAAAGATTCCGTAAAGCCTTTAGAATACGATCAGTGCAATGTCACGATTCGACGTGGTAAGATAAGACTATGAAGACCAGCTCACCTCAGATGCAGATCCACCAGTTCGTGGAATCCATATATCCTGGTCATGACATTGCGGTGAAAGGGTACCGCAATCGTCGAGGAACAGGAGGAAAGAAGTCTCCATACACAGCTCAGCTGTTCCTTAATGGTAAGGTTATCATGTCTGTTCAGGAACGTAACTGGCGGATGGCCTACAAGACTCTACAAATCAACCTTAGTAAGGGAATCATTCTGTGACCAAAGACCAAAGAATTCAATCATACAATCGTCTCCAGGGAGTCATGAACGTAGTGGAGGATATGGTAAAGTTGTATTCACCTGAACCTGAGGTCCTCTCAGAACTCATGTTGGCCTATACTGGACTGAAGATGGCCCAGAGCAACCTAGGATGGGATCCAGGACAAAAGTGAAGACCCGGGTGCAAAGTCACGAGTGGATGTGATACGATAAGAAAGTCAAAGGAAACACAACATGACCACGATGCAAGTTCGAACGTTCCTCAAAGTTGCTCCTATCCTACCGAAGACGACTTCTGTCCTCCTCCGCGGAGGCCACGGCATCGGCAAGAGCCAGGTCGTCCGTCAAGTCGCGGACATCATCGCCTCCAATGAAGGCGTCAAGAACTTCGAGGTAATCGACCGCCGACTCAGCCAGATGTCCGAAGGCGATATGATTGGTCTCCCTAGCACTGACGGCGAGGTCACCCGATTCAATCCACCGGAGTGGTATAAACTGGCATGCGACAAGCCAGTCTGTCTTTTCCTTGACGAACTCAACCGCGCCACCCCAGAGGTCATGCAGGCGGCATTCCAGATCGTTCTGGATCGTGAGCTCAACGGCTGGAAGCTCCACAAGGACACCCGCGTATTCGCGGCCATCAACACCGGTGGTACCTACACTGTGAACGAGATGGACCCGGCCCTCCTGGACCGTTTCTGGGCCGTCGACCTGACTCCTGACATTCAGGACTGGTTGACCTGGGCCAAGGAGTCCAAGACCGTCCACGAAAACGTGGTCACCTTCATCTCAGGAAACGAGAAGTGGCTCGACCCGCCCAAGAGCGGAGATCCGGGCGCAGTCAGCCCCAGCCGACGGTCGTGGGAACGTCTCAGCAATGCCCTGTGTCTTGCAGGCGTAATCGAAACGCCGGACGACCCCATGTTCTACCCTCTCTGCCTCGGGTACGTCGGAACCGAAGCCACCATCGCCTTCCACGGCTATGTGAAGACCATCGACGCTCAGGTCACCGGCAAGGAGATCATTGAGGAATACGGCAAGGTCAAGAAGAAGATCGAGAAGCTCGGTCAAGAGAAGCTCAACATCGCTATCGAGAAGGTGGCGGACTACGTGACCAAGAACCTGACCACCCTCAACGACGTCCAAGGCGCCAACCTCAAGGCATTCATGGACAACCTCCCGGCCGAGCTCCGAGTGTCCGCATGGTCCAAGCTGACCGCGGGCGGAGTCGAGAAGCTCGAACTGGCGAAGTCTGTCCATAAGTGGTGCGTCGAAGGCATCCTCGGAGTCTTTGGCGTCGAGAAGGGAATCGCGGGAGTCGGTCAGGCACCCCCGACGACGACAACGAAGAAGGCGAAGAAGTGATGTAACAGGTAATCAACCATGATTGAATTTGACAAGCAGTTATGGTGGGACAGAGCTTGGTGCAGGTTCAAACAATCAATCCGCCGTGGAACCAAAAAGAAGACCGCAGAAGCTCAATGGTTCCGCGATGCGCTCCACATCGAAAAAATGGTGACTGTCATCTCGTGGTGCGCGTCCAAATCCATCGAAGTGAAATTCGGAAAAAAACCCGGCGGACTCTACGACGCAAATCTAAAGTCTATTACGATTGCATGTCGTGCAAATCCAGAAAAACAACTCTATTACCTCCTCCATGAATGTGGTCACCATCTCATCGGCTTCATCGAGGATGACGAAAGATTCGGCAAAGGTTATCCATTCGTAAACAATCCGGAAATCAACAGCACCTTCCACCACAGGGTCGCATGTCTCGAAGAAGAATTCGAAGCATGGAACAGAGGTTGGCGACTCGCTCGGCGACTAGGTCTCAACCTGGAAAGAGAACCTTTCGACAAGGTTCGTGTAGAATGTCTCAGAGGCTACATCAAATGGACGAACAGCCGGACATTGATGAAAGCATAACCAACTCATTGGCAGAATAATTCTTATGATTGTGTAATGTTCAACTCGGTCATGGTAGAATAGATCATATGGTGGACATCGACGATATCAACGAAAACCCAGAAACTTTCGACCAGCTCACGGCGTTGGAAGCCAAGCAGCGTGCGAAAGAAGCGTCCAAACCGCTCATCGATCATCTGCCTGATGCAGTCATCAAGAATGAAATGGGCCTTCCTACGCTCCTTGCAGGCACCGGAGAAAAGCTAATCATCGAACGCTACGCCACGGTTCTGTCGCACCGTCCATGGCTCGACACCAAGACCTATACGATCACCAACGTTAACTTGGCCACGGGCTTCGTCGGTCTCTGGGACGATGACCTCCACCGCTCTGCTACCACCAACTTCATCGAAGGTGTCAAATGTGGCTACCGCTTCAAGCTCACGACCCGCAAAGGTATGCAAATCGGTAAGCGCAAACGGGGGCGACCCCGCAAAAACCCAACCGATGCCCCCGAACTAATGAAACCCGTCGAGCTCGGACCCGATGGACAGCCCATCAAGAAGCGCCGCGGACGTCCTGCAGGAACCAAGAACCGAGACCGGGACGTCATCAAGGCGGAAAAGATGGCCAAACTGACGGTCAAAAAGAACAAGCGGAAAGGGAAAGGAAAGTGAAGTTCGAAGACTTCATGCTCGCCGCAGAAATCGCCCGCAAATATTCTAAAGCCGTACAGGACAAGCTGTACATCGGCATGACCACAGCCATCGCCCATGCGGAGATCGATAAAGCCGAAAAAGTAGCGTGGCTCTTAGAAAACACCGCGGCTAACCTAGACACGATCGTTCCTGACCCCGAGGATCCTCGATGACACCGTCACACCGCTCGATGATCTTCCACATCACTCGTCTGGTCTTCTCCGCTCTCCTCGTCTCCAATGTCTTCTTCTACTTCAAAAATGAAGTCTCAGGTCTCATCGGCATCATCGTCACGTGCCTCGGCTGGGCTTCCACAAAAATCATCGGTGACGGCTTCGAATCTCTGGTCTTCTTGGCCACCCGAGACAAACAAAACAAATAAAGCATAATGGTTGCAACTAGTTGCACAACATAGTGCAATGTCAACCATGGATATGGTAGGATAGATCTATGTTCAGCTACTGCGAAACCGAATACAACCTCGACAGGCACCTGATCGCATTCCTCCAGGACGCTCCCTTCTTCGCCGAGTTGTCACGCTACATCCGCAAGGTCCCAACCATGGACTTGCCCACGGCAGGCGTTGCCTTCGACATGCAGTACGACGATATCACCCTCTATTGGAACCCCGACTTCTTTGCCTCTCTCTCCGATCAAGAGGTACGAGGCGTCCTTGTCCATGAATTCTACCATCTCATCTTCCAACACCTAACATCTCGAATCAAGAAACCCGCCAAGATGTGGAACGTGGCCACCGACCTGGCCATCAACTCCATCATCGTCAACAATGATTCCAAACAATACGCGCTCCCCGACGGCGGCCTTGTCCCAGGCAAGTTCCCCGTCGCTCCCGACTCCAAAGAGAAACTCACCAAGGTACAAAAGGCCGCCATGCCCATGGCCTCCCTCATCGAGTCTTTCCCCCATGATCAAGCTTCCGAATGGTACTTCGACAAACTCAAGGAAAAAGCAGAAGAAGTCCAACAACAAATGCAGGACTCCTGTCCCATCCACGGCAAAGGTACCCACACCCCTGTAGGCAGTCCTCAGAATAATCCGAATAAATCGGACGATGGCAACAAAGGCGACAAAAAAGAAAAAGGTTCTGAGGGCAACGAGAAAGGACAGACGGATGGCCATGGCCATGACGGAGACAAACAGTGCACGTGCGGCGAAGACTGGCTGGACTCCATGGACGACCACTCCGGCTGGGAACAAATCCCGGAAGAACTCCGCGAGAAGGTGAAGGGCCAGATATCCTCCATCGTCGAAAAGGCGGTGAAACAAGCCGACTCTCAAGCCAACGGCTGGGGGCACATCCCGGCAAACCTCCGTGAGGAGATCCGTAAGTCGGTCAACCGCACCGTAGACTGGCGCAACGTCCTCCGCCAATTCATCGGCAGCCTGGAACGTGGCAACTCCACCACCTCCATGAAACGCATCAATCGCCGCTACCCCTACATCCACCCAGGCAAAAAACGCGGCTACACCGCCAAACTCCTCGTCGCCATCGACCAATCAGGCTCCGTCTCCAACGAGATGCTCTCTCTATTCTTCGGCGAACTTGCTGCACTCACCAAACGAGTCTCGATCACCATCCTCCCCTTCGACTACACCGTCGCGGACAAAGACATGGTCGAATGGAAGAAAGGCTCCAACCCGGACATCAAACGAGTCCGCGCCGGCGGCACCGACTTCGAGGCACCCACTCGCTTCGCCAACGATCCCAAGAATCGTGGCCGCTGGGACGGCATGCTCATCCTCACCGACGGCGAATGTTCCAAACCCTCGGCCTCTCGAATCAAACGTGCCTGGGTCCTCGGCACCGGCTGCAAACTCAGCTTCCACACCGACGATATCACCATCTCACTCGACCCAAACCCGCAGAAGTCCGGCGCCTGGCGCTGACTCCTTCGCGCATGCATGCGTATATACGCACATCATCCACGCGCACGACGACGCATTCACACGCGCGTTAACGCGCATACAAACACCATCATTCATCCCGCGGCGGCAAACTCAACAACTTCAACGTGTACTCCGGAAACTCGGCTATACCCTTCACTCCAGCTATCCGACACAACACCATCCGATTCCCTACCTCTCCCAACCTCTCTATCACCACAGCCACACTCCCACACCACACAGCTCCACCATTCGGCCTCACCTCCACCAACGACCCTACTGGTATCAACACTGGCCGATATATCATAGGCCTCATCCACGAATCAATCATCACTCCCACAGGCTCCAAACTACCCGACGGATACACGGAATCCCCCATATACTCTAAGTATTCATCAACGAATACGTCCGTCCTCCTCGGCCACCGGAACACACAATCCGCCGCATGCCTCTCTTTGTCGACAGCATGGACTTTTTGAAAAAAGTATCTACTTTCTCCAGTGGCAGATCGCGCGTCAGATATCACACCGGTACCCCTTTCCTCTCCACGACTCACCACAGGGCTTTCACCCTCGGAGAGCTACTTTCTCCAGCGGCAGACACCACCCCCACGCAAGACAAAATAAAAAATGCCCTCCTGCAACACCAGGAGGGCACCCGACCAACTCGACTCACTTTTACTACTAACTGGCTTCACCGGCGTACGGACAACACCCATCACCACAATCAATAGGCTCACAATCACCACGCAGATCTGCCAAATCATCTAACTCGAGCTCGTACACGTTAAGGTCGAGCAAACAACAACCCGGGTTTTGGACCACAAACGCCTGCGCCGCCTGCAACCGCTGCTTGTAATTTGCCATGGCTATGTTATACCACTTTAGACGCAAACTTTGCACAAAAACAGACCAAAAAATAAAAATGCAAGCAAAATGCACTTTTTTAGGGCAAACCCGTGTGCTAAGTAATAGCTCTATCAACAGGGCCCTGTCGCCCGTAGCGCCACATTGGTTGTAGAGTGTCGTGTAGTTGTCGATAGAATTGAGTGGATATGTGTCCATTTGTCTTGAGCGATGGTAGTGATGTCCACTAGTCTGTGATCGCCACGTGGAGGTGTAGTAGAGTGAAGTGGTAAGAAGTGGTAAGAAGTGGTAAGAGTATAGTTATGAGAGAGAGAGAGGGTGAAAGATGAGAAAGGTTGAGTTGCCTGTTGTTAATCGGAGTTGTGGTGAGTGTCGTAAGTGTTGTGAGGGGTGGTTGAGTGCGTCGATATATGGTAAGTTTATGTCGAAGGGGCAGCCGTGTTATTATTTGGGAGATGGTTGTACAATATATGAGGAGCGGCCTGAAGAGCCGTGTCGGAAGTATGAGTGTATGTGGATAGAGAGTGAAGTGTTTCCTATGTGGATGAAGCCGAGTGTGTCTGGAGTTATAGTTACGAGGCGAGTGGTAGAGGGTAGTGGAGTTTTATATTACACGGTGCTTGAGGCTGGGAGAAAGATTGAATCGAGTGTTTTGAATTGGGTAGTGCAGTGGGCGTTGGGTACCCAGTCTAACATTCATTATGAGGTTGGGGGTAAGTCTTATATGATAGGAAGTAGTGAGTTTATTAGTTTGATGAATCGAGATGTTTCTGGTGTGAGTAAGAGAGAGAGTGTTTAGAATTTGTCCCCCCGTCGGAGAGGGGTATAGTTATGATTGTGAAAGTGTTGATCGTATCCACCACGACGAATGAGCGTCGGTCTTCATCCCGCGTCTTGTGCAGCATGCTAGAGAAGTTGTTGGGACACATGAAGCATGACGTGAAGTTTGTTGACGCGAACGACCTGCACATCGTCAAGAACCTGTCTTGTTACTCTGATGGTGGTCGTCAGTGTGGTGACCCCGAGGCTGGGCCGTATCGATGTTGGGCCCATGTCCATGGTGAGGAAGAGCCTGAGAAGTACGGTGGTCGAGACGAGATGCCGGTGATCTATGATGGATTGGTTTGGGCGGACGTTGTCGTCTTCGCCACTTCGGTTCGGTGGGGATCTCACACCGCGTTGTTGCAGACGATCATCGAGCGGATGAACACCTTGGAGAACCGTGCCACTGTCTATGGTGAGAAGAATCCTTTGAGCGGCAAGAGGTGTGGTGTGATCGTTACCGGTCAGCACTGGAAGTCTCAGGAAGTTGCTTCTCGTTTGATTGAGGTTTTTTCCTTGTATGGGTTCACCGCCAATTCCCAGGCCGTGTTGTCATGGCAGCGGACAGACGACATGAACGAAGAGCAGATGGACAACAATGTCCCCGTTGTCGTTGCAGAGATGAGGGATGAGAGGTATTCTCCCATCATTAAATTCGTCTCCGCCGGTCTTGGACTATGATATAATTATTCCCCATGAAGATACAATTAGGACAGCTGAAAAGATTAATCTATTTCAATCATTCACCCTCGCCCAATGTTATTTGACATTTTTATCTTAGTAAATATTATCTCTTGTGGTATATGATATCCATAGTTAGTTTCTTTTAAAGGGTAAAATCATCAGATGGGATTTGACATTGGCAGTATGTGTGGTTCGACGCCATTGATTAGAGTGTCGGAGAAGTTATACGCCAAGCTAGAGACTTTTAGTCCAACAGGTTCCGTGAAAGACAGGATGATATCCTATGTCGTCGAGAAGGCCGTTAAAGTTGGTGATATCGGTCCTAATACTGTGTTGTGCGAAGCGACGAGTGGCAACTCTGGGATATCACTGAGCGCCGTGGCTGCCAACATGGGATTGAGATGTGTTGTCTTCATGCCCTCGAACATGTCGGAAGAACGGAAACAGATGATGAGAGTGTATGGTACCGAGGTCATTGAGGCTCCTCCAAGCGATTTCGATGCCGCTATCCGGATGAGGGATGAGTTCGTGGCAGCTAATCCTGATGCTTGGTCGCCCATGCAGTTTAGCAATCCCGACAATATCGAATGTCACTTTGGTGTCACCGCCCCTGAGATTGCCCGGGATGTGCGAGGATTGGGCGAAGAATGGTCTGCTTTTATTCATGGATCTGGTACCGGTGGTACCATAGAAGGTGTCAGGCGTTATGCGAATTTGAGCATTAGACCTGATTATCGTACGAAAGTTTGCATGGTTGTCCCCGCCGAAAAGCCCCATGGAATCCAGGGCATTGGTGATGGCAGAGATTTCCTAGCCAATCCTGATGACATGGATGGGACATTAGTAGTGAAGAGCGATGAGGCTTTGAACAGGGCTAAGAGTTTCGCCAAAGAAACTGGTTTGCTGGTGGGAATTAGTTCTGGAGCCAACCTGGTCGCTTCGGAGAGGTGGTTGTCCGAGAACGAGTGCAAAGGTGTCGTTGTTACGATGTTGTGTGATCGTGGCGAAAGATATATGTCGTTGTACGTTTGACTTGTTAGAAAAAGTGCAAATTTGTAGATCAATTTGATACCATGTAATCATGTCGTACGATCCTGAGAGTCCATTCAGCCAATGGACACGAAACGTCATTGATGAGTTCAAGGAACTCACAAACGAAGAGATTCATCAACGATTAGATGAAAGGTCTAATGGTTTTGCAGTGCTCATGACGCATGTTACGGGCGATTTTAACATTGGTACCGTGCTACGTTCGGCGAACTTCCATGGTGTCAGAGACTTCTTTTATTTTGGTCGAAGGAAGTTCGATCGACGAGGATGCGTAGGAGTCCACAACTACACCAAGATGCAGCACCTAGAGAGCCTTCAGAATATTCATGAATTAAAAGATCGATATACCCTAGTTGGATTAGAGAATAATATTCCTGGGACGATATCGATTCAAGAATTTGGGTGGAAGTTGACTAAGCCGCCGTGCATTGTGGTGGGGGAAGAGTGTAATGGTATCACAGATGATATTATTGGTATGTGTGATGTTTTGATTGAGATTCCGAACCATGGAAGTATTCGAAGTATGAACGTTGGTGTTGCGGCTTCGATTGCCATGTATGATTATGTTTCTAAAAAGAATGAGTCAAAGAGAGTAGTAAGATGAATAAGTTTTTATTTTGTTGTCTTGCGGGATTGATTGGATGTGGAGTCGATCGATCGTTCGAAGGCAAGAACATCTATGGATCTTCTGTTTCTGTCACCGCATCATCTTCCACCGGGGTTGTAGAAGACATGTGGCCCAATGGAGATTCTGGTGTTGGGCTGGGACAGATCATTCCAGAGACCTTGGTATGGAAAGGGTACACTGAATATCAGGAAGTTGATGCTCCTGTTGATTTGACGAGCCGTAGTTGGTATGATCCTGCTGGCGATTTAGGGATTGATGCGGTGTTGGTTATCACGGCACGACATAAGTGTGATTTGTGTTCTTTTGAAGCAGCTGCCTTGCAGGGTCGTATGTCATCATGGCACTTGCAGGGACGGATGATCAAGGTTGTCACGTTACTGGTTGATTCTTCTGATGGGAAAGTTGCCACACCTCAGACCGCATTGAACTGGAAATCTGAGTATTACCAGTTATTGGGTTCTGTTGGAGCCGATCCGTTGATGATCATGTTGCCTGAGCAATTCTTTGGATGGCCGTATCACACGATTGTTGATCCTCGAACGATGTCAGTGGTTGGAACCCAAGAGGGTATCATTGACGACTATAAGATGTTGGAAGCCCTAGCGGATTCTAACAAAAATTAATACAAAGTAGAAGTAAAAAATGTTAGGATGGTTAATGGCATGGGGAGTATCTTACCTGTTTGGCGCGGGATGGACGTTCATTGGTTGTTTGGGCTTGGCTATATTTTTCCCACGCGTAACGCAGTTCTTGTTTGCAACGATAGTGTTCCCGGTTTATACGTTGTTTTTTGGAACATGGGCATTCTTCTTGGGATGGATGTTTAATTGTTTTCCTTTTGCATGGGAATCATGGAAAGTATGCATTGGATGGACGGTAATTCCTGTCGCGCTGGTGACGATATATTTAGCTAAAGCGGTGAGATCGTTGGGCGTTGATTGATAATGGGCGTTATAGACTTTAAAAATCAGCGACCAGTTCATACTTTTAGATCTCGAGGCGCATCGCCGCGATATCTGCCAGAATGTGGATTCATTCAATGACTGAGAATGTATAGACTATTGGGCGAGATTGATAATAGTTAATCTTCACATATGAAAATATTGTTAAAAGATTTGAGAAGGTTGATACAAGAATTCATATCTCAGGTTGAAGAGCCCGCGGTCAATGAAGGTCACGAAGATCCAGACGAACCCTTGCCTCAACGAGATCGTGAAGGAGATAGCGATACTCGTAAGGATAAATGGGACACCTGAAAATAATGAGCGAAGAGAACCTTTCTTATGAGGAGATGATGCATGCGACCGGGTACATTAGTTAGATTGAAACCTGAAGAAGTCGATGTGGTCATATATGAAGAACCTTTTGAAGGTCCGATGGTGTGTTTTTTACCAGGTGGAACTGTTGGAATGTATTTAGAAAGCAAGGCTGATCCTTTTCGAAAGGACGTTATTTACCATCGTCTCGTATTTCCTGAGATTGGAACGTTATTTGGATGGGTGTGGTCGAAAGATATTGAAAAGGTCAAATGAAGCCGGGAGACATTGTGGTTGCTATAGGAGATAGTGCCGGTCTGCTTAGCGAGTCCGTAGAATTTTCTATTGACCCAGAA
>Ga0214919_10004927_pt1 | contig 19189 bp, 20 predicted proteins | sample LL1503_MetaG_FD_177994 | JGI IMG/M metagenome (GOLD analysis project Ga0214919, IMG submission 177994) | Freshwater microbial communities from Lake Lanier, Atlanta, Georgia, United States - LL-1503 | ecosystem: Environmental > Aquatic > Freshwater > Lake | place: USA: Georgia | collected...
TATCTTAAAATAATATATTGTCCTCTTAATGATATTATTTCTTCTTTTCGCATTTTTTTATGTCAAAATTAGTTAAAATATAATTATAAAAATTTTATTTATTGTATTTTCCTTCGTAAACTCCGGAGTTTTCAATATCTACGCGTAACTATTGGTTAATGCATGGAAAAAATGCTCCTATTATTGATAGTAGTGTTGCAAATGCAATGCTTCCGGATACTAATATTTTGGTTATCTATAAAGATGATAGTAAAGTAAACAGTGTGTTGTATGGATACGACCTCAAAGAAGATAAAGATAGAAAATACAAAGCATTAATTTTTGAGTAAGTTTTAAGCTAATCAAAAAATGAGAATAAATTTATATTTATTCTGATTTTCGGTTTTTTTATAAAATTCATAATATTAAAAATCACCACTTACATTAAGATTTGATATCATTTTTTGGTAATCTTTAACAAGATATGTAATATTAAATGTGTATGTTATTTGCATTTTTTCTTGTATTAAAAAAACATCACCAGGATAATACATATTTGAATACAATACATATGGAAAATTTATTTCAATTTCCCATTTTGTTTCATCAGTTTGCCCAATATCAATAACTGTATATCCGTCTTTTCTAAACAATGACATATTATCATCTGTATTAAATCCCCGTGGATAATCTTTTATTATACCAACTCGAATATTATTATAATCCTTAAATTGTGGTACACTATCTAAATATATTACTGATACATAATTTTCTTTAATAGAATCTATTTTTAAATAATAATATTTATTATTACTTTTATTAAATAAAACAATATAATAAGAATTAATATATATTTCTGGTATTATGCCATTTAAATTAACTTGTACTTCATTACCATCTTCATTTAAATAACTCAAATATATATATATTGTTCCTGCTTTTTTATTATATTTCATTTTTGATATTTTAATATAATCTTCAAAATAAGCAATTTGTTCAATATTAGGCATTTTACTATAAAAATATATGGTATCACCTTTAGCAATAGGATGACTATTTAGTAATGTACAATTACCCAATTGATTAAATAAACTACAATATTTACTATACTCTACATTTTCATTTTGAATAATAAATTTCGTAGTAAAATATTTATTGCCACAATATCCATTATATCTTTCGTTTCCTTGAAAAAAAGATTGAACAAATAATTTATCAATACCAAAATTGAATGGTTTCCCAAATTTATTAACAAGACTTAATGTCATCTTATCCATTTTACCATTTGTAACAGGTTCATATATAAAAATTTCATCTTTTTCAGAAGATTTTAATGTAGTAAAATTAAAAATACTATTTATATATGTAGGATTATATAAAACAGATGTCGTATCAACTAACAATTTAGTAAATGCATCTCTAGCAACTACATTACCTGCATAATATGGGCCTCTCAATTCAGGTATCATCAAATACAAATATGACAGTTTATATATATTATTTGGAATACCATTATCAAGTTGTCCATTTTCACTTCCATAATATACAGTATTTGTAGGAACAATAACAGAACAACAATAAACAGAATATATATTATCAAATGTTTGATTTGTACTTCCATTTGTACCATCTCCAAATACAATTGTTTTTTCACTCAATATTAATTTATTATTTTTATCATAATATGATTCATATTTTAAATTATTACCAGCTGGTCCAAATTTAACTTGAAACAAAAATTGGTTAGGATATTCTGCTAAATCTCTATCAATTGAATCAAATGTGAAAAAAACTTTTTTATGAATTAATTGATAAGATGGTTCTACTAACATAATATCATTTCCTTTTTTATTTAAATTTATATTGCCAAATTCTAAACTTGGTACTTGACTTCTTTGATATGAATTTGTATCATTATTATATATATTATCACGATTAACAAATGTTTCAATATCATTTCGATTCAATACAGTTTTTTTATTAATGCCAATATTATCATTTAGTCCAGTACTAAAACTTGAATTTAATGCATCATTTACAGATGAATTTAAACCACTATTAATACTACTATTTAAATCATTATTTACAGAACTATTTAATGACATATTCATTTGACTATTTAATGAAAATTGTTCAATATTATTTTGTAATAAATTAATTGGGGTTGAATAACTATCATTTAATAAATCAATTAATTGTTCTTCTTTTTTTATCCCAGAATCTAAACTAAAGTTACTATTATTTTCTGTTTTATTATAAGTAGACAATAAATCATTATATAATTTTGTAGCATCATGTCTATTAGGATTATCATCTTTTATTGTAAAATCAATTGGTTTTATTTTTGGTGTTATTTTTTCTCTTTCATTTTCTAAATTTTTCATATGAATATTACTATTTTCATTATTTATTTTTATTGATGATGATATTGCTGGTTGTGGATATTCAATCACATTGGGTGTATCATAATTTTTTAATAATATTGGATCAAATATATTATTTGATGGTAATATTTTATCAATATTTAATCCTTGTTTTTTATTTTTTTCATTTTTTTCATTTTTTTGATATTGTTGATATTGATTATATAAATCAATTTCTTTTATTGAAGTTTTTTTTTGACTATTTATATCAGATATTATAATAGGTTTTATAATATCATATACTTTTTTATTCATTAACATTAAATATTCATCTTGAGACATACCTTTAGGTGGATTTGGACTAACTTGGGAAGAAACATAATCCATTGTTTCTTTAATAATTATATCATATTTATTACCAGTATTAATACCAACATTTTCATTCAATACCGCTTTTATAGCATTTTTATTCTGATTTGAATAAAATATATTTGTTACCATTATTATAAATTTATATATTTTATTTTTAAATAAAGTTTTTTAATAATAATTTAATTAAAGAGCTAAAATTAAAATCTTTTTTTAAATGATCTTGAGAAAATAGTAATGATTTTAAACATTCACTTAAATTATTTTCTATTTTTTCTTTTGAACATTGATTTTCTGGATCTACACTAAAGCTTTTATTTTCCTTAATTGCTATTTCTGGAAAATAACAATGATTCATTTCCTTTCCTATATTATCTAATTTTTTATGAGATTCTTTTTTTAATGTGAATGACATTAATAATTTTATAATTAAAATAAAAATCATTCCAATAACAAAAAATACAAAAAATATATTATCAAAAAATGCATATTCATTTATGGTATCATTACCATTTAAAATGTTTTTATAATAATTTGATATGTTTAAATCTTTTTTTATTTGATCTCTTAATTGACATAATTTCTCCAAACTATATATTTTATTATTTACTTTAGTACTATTTTCTAAATACCATTTTATATAATCTTCTAATAATAATAAATTCATATTATAATAAGGATAATATTGATCAAAATCATATATATATACTAAAAAATCAATGGTTTCATATGTCCAATCTTTAAATTCTTTATTAAGCAGTTCTGAATTGATTCTGTTTTCAATATATATTTTTTCCATTATATATAAAAATAATATTTTTAAATTAATTTAAAATCTTGTTTTATTATAAATATATGACAACTAATTTTTCAAATTTTCCTAATGCATATAATAATGGTATCCAAGAAGTGAATACCATATATAGTGATGTATTAATAAAACCACCTGATAGAAATAAAACACATGGTAGTACAAGTAGACATTTAATAATTGATAGTAGAGATAGAGATTATTTAAAATATCCATGTTCTAATAAATATAGAGTAGAAATACCACAAGAATGGAAAGATATTGTATCATTAGAATTAACCCTTGCACAAATACCAAACACGTTTTATAATATAAATGCTTCAAATAATATATTTTATATAAGTGATTCTCCTAATAATATTTTATCAATACAAATACCAGAAGGACAATACAACAACATTACACTTATTGATAGTTTAAATGGTAAATATGGTGATTTATTTATTAATTTTGAATCTAAATTAAATTTCACGAGAAATCCAATTAATTTAAAATTAAGAATTGAAAGTAATAGAGCAACAAACCAAGAATTTATTTATAATTTAAATTATTTATTAAATGATACATGTATACCTTGTAAAATAGATAGTATTGATAAAACTATTGGATTTATAAATCAACAATATGAATCCACAATGGTTGATCTATCAAATATAAATGTTAGTATAGGTAATATAACAAGTTTAGGAACAGCTAGTAATCAAGATTATGCACTATATAAATTAATTGCAGATAAATCATATAATGGTGTTGAAGTAGATTTTACTGCTATTTTTTATGTAGATGATTATTTTATTTTAACAGATCCTGTTTCAAAAAATAAATTTTCATGTCAAATATATGAAATAATGAATGATACTACTATTGTTTTTGAAGAAATAAATGGATCAAATCCAACAACCATATCTGGAACAATCTTTAATAATATTTCAATATTATATAGTCCAAATATTTTTCAAATTGAAAATAAACCATATGTTATTTTAAAAATAAAAGATGCTCAAATTCTAAATTCAATTGGAACTGCAAATAATGCTTATACTGTTATACCATTATTAAATCTAGAAAATACTATAATAAATCAATCAACAATTCCAGTACACAGTGTTATTAAATATTATAATCCACCATTAGGTAAAATGTTATGGATAGATGTAGAATTTTTAAATTATGACGGTTCATTGTTTGATTTTAGAGGGCAAGAAAATATGTTAATGTTTACAGTTACTATGCTTAATCAACCTGGTAAATATAATAATTATGTTGAATCAAATTAAAAAGTACTTAAAATATATTTTATAAGTTTATAAAGAATATAAATAATATAGATATAATTATTATGAATGTTGAAAATATTATACATTTTAATACTGAACATTGGCCAGTAGTATATTTTAAATCAGGTAATGTACAAATTAATGATGAAAACTTTGATGAATATAAAAAAAGTTATTTACAATTATTAGTAAGATGCAAAAGAAATAATGAAAAGATGATATTGATATGTGATCTAAATAGTTTTAATAATGATAATGAAGCATTACCGATAAAATATTTTATGAAACAGTCACAATTTAATAAAGAAATGTATGAACATAATAAAAAATATTTAAAATGTGTATGCATATTATGTAAAAATAAAAATATTAAAACAATGTTAAACCTATATTTTAGTATTTCTAAACCTGCAGCACCTTATAAATTATGTAGAAGTATTGAAAAAGCAAATATATTTATTAATGAAAAAGGTGATATCAAATTTGATATCTCTATTTTTTTAAAAGAAAGTTATATTGATGAAATATGTATTGATGAAGAAGATAGTGATGAAGTTATAGTAAATGACAATGACGATGAACAATTATTATTATAAAAAACCGCTAGAAAATAGTATTTATGTAATAATAAATATTTTGATAAAATATATTTAAAATCTAATATTATATTAAAATGTTAGATACAATTATTATAATTATATTTGTTACATTATTTGTTATTTTATTTATTGCATTTTTTGCTAAATTTATGGGAGAAACAAATAATGGATTACATCAATATAAAGTCTTAGATTTACCACTTAAAGATAAATCAAAAGATATGAATTATTGTCTTCCAGGTTGTATTAGGGGTTCATGTAATCCAAATAATTCAAAAAATTCTTGTAAATATGGATTTCAATGTCAATATTGTCAAGATAGGAAGACTAATATGTTTTATGTAGACTTTAATGATGAAAGGGAAATTGTTCCATTATATGAAGAAGAGAATAAATTAAATTATAATCAAAAAAATAGATTAAATCAATCTATTGAAAAAAATAATCAATATATTCAATTATTAAATAATAAAATTAAAATGGTAAATAGTTAAGAGTTTACAAATAAAAATACTAAATAAATATTATATATAGTTATATGATTAATAATTTTAAATTATATTATTCTTTAAATAATTTAATATCAAATGATACTTTACCGAATTTAATTAAAGATTATTCAAAAGATTCATTAAAAGAATATAAAACTGAATTATGGTATGATAATAAAATATATGGAACTATCATTTTTATTTTGGAAATAAAATATGATTTATCTATGAATTATTATACTTTTGGAATTATAAAATTAGTATTAGAAAATAATATTTATATTGAAAGTACATTTTCAAATAAAGGTACAAAAATAGATTGTTTAACAGATAAATTAAATATAAAATCAAATATTTATATGGTAAATAATAAAATTATTGATTCTAGAATAAATATTAATATTGATTTTATTATTAAAGATAATAATACATTTGGAATTATTGCGTTAGGAGAATGAATATTTAATAATTATTATAAAAGCAATTAACCAATCTTTCATATTATTACAATTTAATTCAAAATTTTCAGAAAATTTTATTAATTCTTTTTTTTTATTTATATCATAATACACATATGGTATAGATTTTATCATTAATATTAATTCTTCTTTATTTTCTTTATTTTTAAAATTTGTAATATATATGTATAAAAACATATTTAGATTACTATCATAGTTAGCATAATATTCTTTAGCTTCATCATAATTCCATAATCTTTTATTGTTTATAGAATTTATATTATTATGTAAATCAATTGTCCAATAAAATATAGTTCCTTTATCAATATTTTCATAAAAATTATTATTCATATATTCAATATAATGATTTCTACATATTTTACATGGAATTATTTTTTTAAATGTTTCAAAAAAAGTTATATAAAAATTTTTATATGATTCATTGTAATATAAAGATATTTTATGAAAAATATTCCAAGTAAGGTGATACAATTCTGTCATTATTTATATTATAATATATTTTTTTTATATTTATCAACTAATGAAAAATATGAAACATGAATTTCTTACTTACCATACATATTTTTATACAAATGATAAACGGAATCGAGTGATACATTAGAATTTCTTATATTATTCGTTTGATTAATAGTTTCTTCTAAATCAGATGCTCCACCTATTTTCATAAAATTATTAGTATCAATTTGCATAAAAATTTGAGGAAAAGTATTCATTCTATTTTGTTTTTTATAATATTCTTTCTCTTCTTGTTCAACTATAATTGCTTTATGTTTTATTTTATATTCTTTTAATAATTCTAGTGCTCTATTACAATATGGACAACTAATTAAAACATATAAAATTATCATTTATATAATATTTAAATATATTTTTATTATATAAAATGAATTATATTACTATTATTCCAGGGTCATATAAACCACCGCATAAAGGACATTTAAGTTTAATTGAAAAACTCGTTAAAAAAGGTAATAATAAAAAAATTATTATTATTATTTCCAAAAAATCTAGACCATTAGATGAAATTTTTAAAATGGAAAACAAATCTAAAGAACAATTACAAAAAACATTAATAAAATACTTTCCTAAAGAAAAAGATGAAATATTATTATTAACTAAAAACGATCTTGAAAATAAAATTAAAACACTGATTGAAAAAAATAAGTTAAAATCAGTAAATTATCAACAATCATTAAAAGTATGGAATATTTATTTAAAGTATTTAAAAAAAAAATATGGTAAAACACTTCCAATTATTCAATTTAAAGTATCGGAAACAAACAATGTTATCAAGGAAACTACAAAAATTATGCTTAAATGTTTTAGAGAAGATAAACCTAAAAAAATAATTTTAATGAAAAGTGATAAAAATAAAAATAATAAAAGATTTGATTTTTTAACAACCAGATTTGGGAAATATATTGATACGGTACTTTTTCCTAATATAAAAGATATTGATGCAACAGGTATGAGAAAAGATATACTGAATGGTAATAAAAATAATTTTATGAAATATTTACCAAAAGATTTAGATGAAAAAGATAAATTAAAAATATGGAATATATTTATATGAAAAAAATAAGTGCAATAGCATGTTTTCAAAATGATAAAATTAAAGGTACTATAGAATTTATAGAAACAGATAATAAAAAAGTGAATATGAAAATAAATTTGGAAGGATTACCAAAAAATTCAACACATGGAATACATATACATGAAGCAGGTGATTTAAGAGATAATTGTATTGCCGCATGTGCTCATTTTAATCCTTATAATTGTAAGCATGGTGGTATACACTCAAAAGAAAGACATGTTGGTGATTTAGGTAATATAAAAAGCGATAAAAATGGTAAAATTATTGATATGGAAATAATAGATAGTATGATAAAATTAAGAGGTACTAAATCAAATATTATTGGACGATCTGTTGTTATACATGAAGATGCTGATGATAATGGTTTAGGTAATTTTCCAGACAGTAAAACTACTGGACATTCTGGAAAAAGAATAGCATGTGCAATTATTGGATATTCTAAAAAAATGTTTGAAAAAATACCAAATTAGTATATAATTTATGTGTATATAAAGAACTATTTTCTGAAACAAATGTGAAAGAAAATATATAAAATTTTGGAAAATAACATGTATATATTCCTTCGTAAACTCCGGAATATAGTTCTTTATATACATATAAATTCATTGTATATTAAAAAAAAATGATTTTATATTTTGTTTAATTATATTTATATATTTACTAAAAATAAAATTAAAGAAATATATATAAAATGTCGATTCAATTACAACTTTTAGAAGAAAGAAAATTAAGTTATGATTCAGGTATTGAAATCGGCTGTAAACCAGGAATTATTAGGCCAGATGATATTCTGAAATCAATTTTAGTTGAAATCGAAGAATTATCTATAGATGATTTTTATGTAAAAAGTAGAAGTTTTGGAGATTGGAATTTTTCAGTTTATGCCGATAAAGAAAATATTTTAAACAAAAACCATGATAATATAGTTGATATATTAATAAAAATGTATAATCAAGGAAGAATTAGATATGCTAAAGTATATTAAACGTATTTTCCTTCATAAACTTCAGAAAATAGTTCTTTATCTGTGCATAAATGCTTTGATAAATTCATTGTATTTTCTTCCACATTTGTTTCAGAAAATAATTCTTTATCTGTGCATAAATGCTTTGATAAATTCATTATAGTAATGGAACGTAGGTTTCAAAAATAGAAAAAAATGATTTATTTATAATCAATATATTATTATAAATAAAAATAGATAAAAAATAAAATGAGTAGAAAGTTAAATTATCAACATTATATCGAAATAGAAAATAAACATAAAAAAACAAATATACATTTATTTAAAAATATTATTGAAAAATTAAATAATAAATTATCTATAAATGATTTTTTTTTAGATAAATCATGTAATATTGAAAGATTTATTATATATAGTGATAAAATAAAAGATTATTTACATGAATTATCAAATATAGAAAAAATATTGATGAAATTATATAATGATGGAACGATATCATATGTAGGCTTTCAATAAAAAAATTAAAAATGGAGCATGTAAATATAGAAAGTGTTTTAATTGATGCATTTCAGAAAAAAGAAAATTGTATTATTCATATGAATGATGAAAATGGTACTATTCGTTATAGTAATTTTACACTGAAATTAGGTATTCCATCAACTTCAAAAAGATCGATTATTTATTTTAAGTCTTTACAAGAATGTATAAAGTTAATGTTAAAAATAACTAACGTAACACTACTAATATTCCGTATTCAAATACAATTTTTTCAATTTGGATTTTCTGTAATCCTAAATAAAGATCAATTTATTGATCTAATTTCTTCAAAATCGGATAAAACAATATCTATTAAAAATTATCAAGATCGTTTAACAGATATTAAGAATGCAATCAATACTTTTTGCATTAATAATATGCGTCGTTTTTGCAAAAATGATAATGCGTTTCGATTAGGAATTTCAGAATTATTGAAGGATAAATCTTGGTTTTGTGAGTTAGATACAATCGATATCAAAAATATATGTTTTCAATATATATTACAATATACATTATTGGAAAAAAAAACAGAATTTATTAAAGAATATAAGATCATAGTAATTGCATGTACACTTGAGGAAGATGCATACAAACTAGATGATGGTAACTTACATCAAATGAAAAAATCAATATGTATATGCAAAGTATGTGGAGTTGATACACCGTTAAAATGTAGTAATTGTAAATGTGTATATTATTGTTCTAAAGAACATCAAACACAAGATTGGAAAACACACAAAGAAGGTTGTATTAATTCTAAAAAATAATATTAAACTTATGTATTAAACAGAATCTATGCTAAAGCTCCGATTCTTTTCTGTAAGTTTAAGGTTATTTTTCGGAGTTTACATATAAATTTATTATAAATCCAAACTATCATTTTGTAGAAATTAAAGTATTTTCTAAAAATAAACTCTGGACAATAGATATAGGAATTTATTAGTCTTTAATTATATTTCCCTCGAAATCCACAGTGAACTTCTTAATGGTTACACGCGATTCCATCAGTTTCGCCCCAATCCAATATTGGGGAATGTACACTTTTTCACTGACTTCGTAGGAAGGAAACATTGTGTTCCTCCCACACTCAGTAATCGTATACGTCGTATGACGTTCGAACGTGTAATATCCATCGAAAACAAGTTTATGTTCAGATTGAACATAGCGCCAATTTATGGAATAAGGGAATATCTCTGACTTATTCTTGAAGCCAAGAGATTTTAACATTTCTCTAAGTCTTAACAATTCGTCAAGACTAGATGTTCTTTTTATGGATGACATTATGTAAGTCGAGATAAAGTTTTAAAATTAAATAAAAAGATAAAAAACAAAAAATATATATTAATTTACAATAAATAAAAATAAACTAACATTTTTTTTACCATCAATTTTTTTTTTTATATAATAATTTTCTTAAATAATTCATTTTTTCATCAGGTATAGTCATTTTAGTAATATCATACATCGTAGTTCCGTGCATTCTTTCTAATAAAAAATTCATTGAATACATACCACATTCAGATCCTTTATATTGATGTCTTTTATCATTATAAATAACAGTAGGTGCAATATTATGTTCCTTATATTTACCAACTAATTTTTTAATAAATTCAGTAATTAAAGGAATTGACATTGAACCATAACTGTCATAATAATTTATTTCATTATTTTTATTATCTATATAAACAGCAACCCAATGAGATCCAGACTGACTACTTGTATCTAAATTATAAATAATACCAACTTTATGTATACCATTTTTTTTTAATTTCATTAAATCAAGATTAGTTAATTCACAATGAATTTTAGTGGGACAATCTGATGGTATGGGACCTAAAAACATAAAATCATCATATTTTTTTTCATATTGTTTCATAACATGATATATATCATATGTATTTAACCATGTATACTTATTACTAATCCATGATTTAGGATATGTTGGCTTAAACGTATATAATTCTATTTCAGTATCTTTCATTTTTTTAATAAATTGCTGTTTTTTCCAACAATATTCATCATTTCCACAAGATTTACTCATTTTTTTTTGAATCTGATTCCATAAACTTTTTTTAGATTGATTTTCAAATTTTATTGGAATATCACGAGAGTTTGCTCTATTCCATTCTCGAGCTATTTTAATTAATGAATTTTTTGAATAACACGTTACAAAGTTTTTATTTTTTTTAATTTCTTTTGATTGACAAGGAGCACATGAATTTTTATCAATTTCATAATTTGACATATTAATTATTTTCATAGTAGTATAATATATTAATATATAAAAAAATAATATTTTTAAAAAAATAATTTTTTACTTTAGTGTATTTTCCTTCACATACGTTCCGGAAAATAACTTTAAACTTACACTAACGCTCCAAGTTTACTACATAATATAGCATTTAGTACAAAATAACATGGAAACATTTTATTTATTAATGTATTAGTGTTTAAAAATACAATAATAAATTAAAGTTTAAAATGAATATTTTTAAAATTGCATTTTCAGATGGTTTATAACCTATATAGAAAAGAACCGGAATGAAATGAAGGTTCATCGCTATTTTCAGGAGTTTACAAAGGAAAATACTATCATAAACTTCAAACTAATTATTTTTTTAATTTAATAAATTATTTTTTTTTATTAATTGATAATATAATTATGGATATACCATATAATTATACTATACACGATACTAGAAGTTCTAAAGATTTTAAAGGTATATCAATATGTGGATATAAAAGAAAAGACGTACTAAATACATTTCAAAATTCAATAATAAATAATAAATTAGAAGATGCAATAAGATGGTGTGTTGAATTACATGTTACTGGGCTAAATAATCAAATATGGAATTCATTTGAATCTGTATACATAAAATATATTCATATTAATAATCCAAAATTATTTTTTTATATTCTAAAAAGAAAAAAAGATTATTTAAATATTATTAAAAAATATCCTATAAAACACGAGATTTTTAGTAGAAATAATCAAGAAATTAGAAATTTATATTCAGAACTTACAGCAATTTTAACAAATACAAAAAAAAATAATATGTTTTTACCAAAAAGTTTGCCATGTATTAAAAAAGATTTATTTAACAAAATAGAAATTAAAAAAAGAATGATATCAAATAATATTGATAAAATAAATGAATATATTTTAGATATACAATATGATATATCTAGTGAAATAAAATTAGCATTAAATGAAATAATAAATAATTTATATAAAAATAGTGGTACCTATCAAAATTGCATATACTGGCTTTTATGGTTAGAAAAAATTCAAAAAAACCATAAAATATTAAGCAAAGAATATGTAGATCACTGGACATATATTTTATGGAAAATATTATTAGATTTTGAGAATAAAATAGAAAAAAATAATTTTATTTTTATATCAAAAATGGAAAGTATTTATAAAAAAAATTTTAAACCAACTGACGTATCAAAAAAAAAATATTATTTTTTTATATCATTTTATATAATAAAACATAATATTAATTGGAATGTAAATTTATTTCAATCAGAATATTTAATATTACAAACAAATGCCAATATAAATTCAATGTATAAAGCAATAATTAATACTATTGAAAAAGATATATCTGAACAGTCTAAAAATATATTATCAAAAAATTATTATCATTTATTTAATACTAATATAAATAAAGTTCCTAAATTAATAAAAGTACAAAATACTAATTTAGATGAAGAATTAAATAAAGTTATGTTTACATATCATCCAGAATATAAAGATATACAAAAAAGTGTTTCATTTTCTGAAGGAAATGAATCTTCTAAAAAAAATAATGAATTAATATCTAAAAATATGACTGAAAGAGATATAATTGATCATAAAGAAGAAATGAAAAATAAAAAACTAGATATATTCACAAATTTTATAACATATAAAAAAAATGATAAACCAAAAAGTGTGATTGACTATTATCAAAAGCAATCATCTAACGAAAATGATATAAACTATAAAAGTATTGTTTTTGAAAAAAGAAAATAGTAGATAATCTATAACCATTTATAAGGACCTTCTCCTTTCAATTCTACATTTGTTCTATCTGGTTCAATATCAATATTATTTCTTGTTGCATAAACAATCCAATAAAATCTACCATTATTTCCATATACAGTAAATGTATTATTATGAACTTCGCTTGTTGCAAATGTTGGAATACCATTATTATAAATTGGTGTTATACTTACTGTAAAATTATTTGCTAATTTACTAACATAATAAGGTAATTCAATTACAATATTTTCGTTATTAACAATTTCTCCGGAACCTCTGTAATAAACACCCGCTTCAGGACCTTCTAAACATCCATGTACCAAATATTTATTTGGATTAACTGGATGATCTATCACGAATGTTTTAGAACTATTATATGTAATTTGTTTTGTTGTTGTATTATAACATAATGGATTTGCAGTACTGGCATCAACTACAAATGACTGATATAGTCCATAAGATGTTGAATAAATATTATTAGTATAATCTGTAAAAGTAACAAATTGACCGTTAGATGAAACACCAACACCAAATAAATCACCTGATACACTATTACCACTTATATTCCAAGTATTACCATAATCACATGAAACAAATAAATTAGAAAAAGAAGATATATATTGATATTGTCCAGATGAAGATATTACACTACAATAACCATAATTATATCCGGATGGTAATGAACTAATTTTATTAGTCCAAGTAACTCCATAATCAGATGATACTGCAACTATTTTATTCGGATCATTATTATCAGTACCTATTAATTGATATTGTCCAGATGAAGACATTGAAATTATTAATAATTTATAACCAGTTACACCAAGTGATATTAATGATACAGGTGTCCATGTAGTTCCAAAATCATTTGATCTATATACACTACCATTAGTAGTTGAATCAACATAAGATTGATATTGCCCAGATGATGATATTGCTATTCCGGAAGGTGTACCTAATACGATTTGTGTATTCCATGATGTTCCATAATTATTTGAATATAAAATATTACCTATACCATTATTAGGTGCAACCGCCATATATTGTCCTGAAGCACTCATTGCTGATTCACCTGAATTTCCATTTGTAATATTGGTTAATTGTGTCCAATTTATACCATAGTTAGATGAATAATATGTGTATTCATTTTGTGCATTAAGTAACATATATTGTCCTGATGCTGAAATAGCAGGTTTTCGACAACGAGTATTTGTAGATGTTCCAATATTAATAGTATTTGTAAAAGAATTATTATAATTATTTGATATAATAACATTACCAGATACATTAGTTATCAATTGATATTGTCCTGATGATGATATTGCAACACCTCCTTGAACAGATGATCCATAATTATATGTTATCCAACCAAAATTTCCTGTAACTCCAATAAATTGCATACTTGCTAAACTTTCATAAGGACCGTATGATATTGATATATCATTACTTCCAGAACCACCATTTGGACCAGTAGCACCAATTGGACCAGTAGCACCAGTAGCACCAGCAGCACCAGTATCACCAGCAGCACCAGTTGAACCAGTAGCTCCAGTAGCTCCAGCAGCGCCAGCAGCACCAGCAGCACCATCAGCGCCATCAGCGCCATCAGCACCAGCAGCACCAGTAGCACCAGTAGCACCAGTAGCACCAGTAGCACCAGTAGCACCATTTACTAAATTATTTTGTTGTAAAACTACAATAGTTTGATTTATAACATTTGCATCATGACTAGCGTTTGATTGAGCAACATCTTCTGCAATTGATTGTGCTAATAGTTCTGCTTCTTCTTGTGAAACAATTGAAGTTGCTGTTGCACTTGCTGTTGATTGCACAGTACTATTATAATCTGTTGTTGCATATGCAGTTGCTGTATATTGACCTGTAAAAACTTCTGGACAATCACACATTTATATATTAATATAATATATTTATATTAATATATTTAATAAATATATTTAATAAAAATTTAAAATTTGTTTAGTATATATTATGTTTGAAAAATATATAAATATTATTAAAGATTTTATATTAGGTATTTTTGAAAAAATAAATGAATTCAAAGTAATATTATACATATTATTTTTTTTCATATATTTTTTATTTTATTTTGCAATAACATTGCCACAAATAACATCTAATAATAATTCATTTTTTCAATCAATTATTAATGTAGGACAAAAAATATGGTTTATATGTGTTTTAGCATTTATTGATGTTTTATATATTGCAGGATTAGTTATTTTGTTTATATTTTATTTTAAAAATTTAAAAAAGGTAAATTCTACAAAAGAATTTTTATTAGTAATACCAACAATATGTATAACAGCAATTTTAATATTTTTTAATATGATATGTTATAGTAATTATTTATTATTTATATCACAATCAAACATTACAAAAAAAGTATTTATTATAATATCATCTATATTTTATTTTATATTTTTCTTTTTATTCATATATAATATTAACGAAGGTAAAAATATTGAATTTTTCATAGCATCAATTATATTATTATTATTTTTTGCAGAAACTATTGTTATATCAATAACAAATATTAAACAAGTATATCATCAATTAGCTAGTAATAATTTTTCACTTTTAAGTGTAAATTGTTTTAATATATTTAATCCGGAATATTTTAATACATCATCACAAAATTCTCAAAACAATCAGTTAACAGAAATTTCGAAACAATATGGAGATAATTATTTAAAAACAAACGGTAATATTCCAATATCTTTTTTAAATAGTAATAGTAATAATTATCAAGATTTAATATTATCAGATTTTTATTATCCTGGTAGTTATTATTCATATCTTGTAGATACACCGTTAAATGGAACTCCTAGTTTAGATGCAATTCAAATTGCTTTATCAACATTTAAATCAAGAATAATTCATTTAGATCTATATTCAAATACATCTAATCAATATGATTCAAAAGCAATTCCAGTTGTAAGATGTGAAAATATGAAAAATGGTGCTCAATCATTAAATTTTGATGATGTTTTAAGAACAATTAATAAATGGGCATGGATAACAGATGATCCAAATAGTTCAACATATCCATTATTTTTATATTTAAATATTAATTTTAATACAGATAATGAAAATATATGTATTAGTTTATATAATTCATTATTAAAAAATTTTTCTAAATATCTTATTGATAGAAAATATGGATTTTGCGGAAAAAATAATATGCTTCCTATTTCAAAAGCGACAATGACAGAATCTATTGGAAAAGTAATTATATGTACAAATATTTTTCCAACAAAAACTGTATTAGATGAGTTAATAAATGCATCATCAAATAATTTAAATACAAATTTTAACATAACATTATATAAAGAAAATTATATAAATTACGATAAAGTAGGTATTTCACAAGATACAGATAAAACAGCATTAATAAATTCATCTATATCAAATCTAAACTTTTACTATACAGAACCAAATGCTTCTCATCAAAATGATAACCAAGATAAAGCTGGAATGTATAATCCATCATTTCAAGATTGTGCACAATATGGTATTCAATCAACCTTAATGTATGTATTTTTACCGGATGATAATTTAAATAAGTGGGTTTCATTTTTTAAGAATAAAAATAATTTTAATCCAGTATTAAAAGATCAATCTTTAAGATTACTTAATACTGTACAACCTGTTATAAAACAACAAAATCCAGTAATTGGATTACAAGAACCACAAAAATATTGTGTTGTTCCAGGTTTAATATCTACTCAAAAATCTAATCTTTCAACAAGTCATACAAATTCATCATGTTAATATATTTTCTTTTTTAAACTTAAATAAAACCTCTAGTTTACTACATAAATTTAATGAAATAAAAATATATCTTTTTTATTATAGTAGTTACTAAATATATTGTAATAAAATATATTTAGTAAATTTTTTTTTCTTAGAATAGTATATAATATATGAATACTTTAAATTCTAATAATAATTCAAATAATTTTTTTTTAGGTGTTCCACCTGATAATGGAAGTACAATCTTAATTAATCATTTGAAAAATATAGAAAATGAAGTATTTCAAAAAGTAGAAAAAAATAATTATTCTACTTCAGAAAAAGTATTTAAACAAATATTAGAAAAAAAGGAATCTGAAATCACTAGTCTTAATAAAAAAATTAAAAATTTTAATAAAGAAAAAAAAAGTATAATAAACTTAAATCATTTGGAAATTAAAAGATTACAAAATTTAATTGTTGGTATTACTAAAATTATTGAATTATATACAGTATCTGATTCAAAAAATTTAAATAAAAACAATAAAGTTAAATTAATAAATAAATTAAGATCAGCAATTGAAGGTAGTCCAGGATTTTTAAAAAGTATAGATGAAATCATTAAAAAATCATATTCAAATAAAACAGAAAAATTAAATAATTTTTACAATGAGTTACAAAAAAATCATAACCAAGAACAAAACCCACGTTTAATTCAAAACAGAAAACAAGAACAAGAAAACTTTAATGGAACTAATTTTGGTCATAATGAGTCAAATAATAATTCTGGTTTAAATCGAAATAGAAGACAAATACAAATACAAGAACAAATTGGAGAAGAAAACTTTAATAGAGGAAATGTTGGGCAAAACAGAAAACAAGAACAAGAAAACTTTAATGGAACTAATTTTGGTCATAATGAGTCAAATAATAATTCTGGTTTAAATCGAAATAGAAGACAAACACAAGAACAAATGGGAGAAGAAAACTTTAATAGAGGAAATGTTGGTCAAAATAGATTAAATAATAATTCTGGTTTAAATCAAAATAGAAAACAAATACAAGGACAAATACAAGGACAAATACAAGAACAAGGACAATTTGGAGAAGAAAACTTTAATAGAGGAAATGTTGGTCAAAATAGATTAAATAATAATTCTGGTTTAAATCAAAATAGAAAACAAATACAAGGACAAGAACAAACGGGAGAAGAAAACTTTAATAGAGGAAATGTTGGTCAAAATAGATTAAATAATAATTCTGGTTTAAATCAAAATAGAAAACAAATACAAGGACAAATACAAGAAAAAGAACAATTTGGAGAAGAAAACTTTAATAGAGGAAATGTTGGTCAAAATAGATTAAATAATAATTCTAGTTTAAATCAAAATAGAAGACAAATACAAGAACAAGAACAAGGACAATTTGGAGAAGAAAACTTTAATAGAGGAAATGTTGGTCAAAACAGATTAAATAATAATTCTGGTTTAAATCAAAATAGAAGACAAATACAAGGACAAGAACAAGGACAATTTGGAGAAGAAAACTTTAATAGAGGAAATGTTGGTCAAAACAGATTAAATAATAATTCTGGTTTAAATCAAAATAGAAGACAAATACAAGAACAAGAACAAGGACAATTTGGAGAAGAAAACTTTAATAGAGGAAATGTTGGTCAAAACAGATTAAATAATAATTCTGGTTTAAATCAAAATAGAAAACAAATACAAGGACAAATACAAGGACAATTTGGAGAAGAAAACTTTAATAGAGGAAATGTTGGTCAAAACAGATTAAATAATAATTCTGGTTTAAATCAAAATAGAAGACAAATACAAGGACAAGAACAAGGACAATTTGGAGAAGAAAACTTTAATAGAGGAAATGTTGGTCAAAACAGATTAAATAATAATTCTGGTTTAAATCAAAATAGAAGACAA
>Ga0214919_10004928_pt1 | contig 19188 bp, 24 predicted proteins | sample LL1503_MetaG_FD_177994 | JGI IMG/M metagenome (GOLD analysis project Ga0214919, IMG submission 177994) | Freshwater microbial communities from Lake Lanier, Atlanta, Georgia, United States - LL-1503 | ecosystem: Environmental > Aquatic > Freshwater > Lake | place: USA: Georgia | collected...
GATCGACTTATTGACAATGATTCCCATTATCAATAGCCTCGCACTTGTGGCCATCTTGGTAGCGCTGAGCACAGTACTCGCAACCGCCTTCGGTGGCTTCCTCGCGCTCCGTTCACGCGACCGAATGCACTTACTCCTCGGACTTTCAGCAGGGTTACTCCTCGGGCTGGTCGCCTTCGATCTCATTCCTGAGGTCCTCCAACTCAATACGAATCGCCTCGCCGGAATCCCCACCCCGATGCTCGCCTTCGTGATCGGCTTCCTCGCCCTTCACATGATGGAACGGTTCTTCGGAAGCCATGAACCAGCCGACTCTGATTACGGCGACGAGCACTCACATACTCATCTGAGCACGGGCCTGGTGGGCGCCGGAGCGATGGTGATCCACGTATTCCTCGACGGTGTCGGCGTGGGGCTAGCCTTCCAAGTGAGCAACTCGGTGGGTTTTGCTGTTGCGATCGCGGTCATTTCACACGCATTCACCGACGGGCTTAACACCGTGATGCTGTTGATTCGCAGTGGACATTGGCGCAAGAAAGCGATTGCGCTACTCGCATTCGACGGCGCAGCTCGCGTACTCGGTGCCACGATTGGCACATACCTCACGCTGAGCGAACCGCTCTTGGGTATTTATCTTGGGCTCTTTGCAGGATTCTTGGTCTATCTAAGTACCTCACATGTACTTCCAGAGGCGCATAGCAATCACCCGTCGAGGTGGACTCTCCTGGCAACGCTTCTCGGAGTGGTGATCATGTTTGGAATTGTTTCTCTCGGATCTTCGGCTTAGCGATGAACGCGCCTACCAAAAGAAACACCCGTCAAAGAACTTCCATCATTACTTTTCTAAAAACACGAAAAGAATTCATTAGTGCGAAGGAGATCTACTCCGAAATGGAGGGGTCCAGGGTCGGGCTCTCCACGATCTATCGTGCCTTAAGCGACTTGGTAAATGATGGCGATCTCGACGTCTTCATCGACAACGATGGCGAATCACGTTTTCGCCTTTGCGGGTCACACCATCATCACCATTTGCTCTGCCGCAAGTGTGGAAAGAGCGTGGAATTTCAAGCACCGGAGGCCGAGGCGCTCGCCGAGCGATTAGGAGCCAGCGAAGGCTTTAGTGAGATGGAACATCGTTTGGAGATTATTGGCACCTGCCAGGAGTGCGTCTAGCACTACTGCTCGGCGGCCGCGGTCACCTCGAGGGAGATCGGAATACCTACCGCAGTGCGCCCTTCAATACTCACCACGACGGTATCTATTCCGGCGGAGATGCCATTCTGGAATCGAATGATGATCGGTTCCATCACACCCACTTGGCGCAATTTACTATGCGCAACTTCTTGGGTCTCTTCAAAGTGTGTTGAGAGCGATGCTTCGCGCGTCAATGTCATGACCACCCCTAGAGCACTAATGCGAATTTGTAGGTAAAGAAGCAACGTCAGCACTCCAAGAAAGAGCATGGTGAGCGGAACAAGAACCAAAAAAGACTCAACATTTCCTCGATCATCTCGTGAAAATTGGCGAAAACTTCGAGAAAAGAACTTACTGAGAAGAGACCGCATCGAGTGCCCTGGCAAGCATCGCCGAAAGTCGAGGTCCAGCCACCGCCCAGAGCACTGTGACTAATCCAGCAGTCATCAATACAACGAGAACCCAACCAGGAACGTCTCCTCGAGAACTCTTTATCGACTCCCATGCTCTCCGCCTGAGCCAGTAGGAGCAAAAAAAGAGCTTTCGATTGATTCTTTCCATAACGATCTCCTTCATTTGTAGGTGGTGTGCTATCCGAAAGCCATCAAATTGAGTTGGGCCAAACTTGGGTAGAGCGCGAAAAGTACGGTGACTGGCAGGATCAAGAAGACGACCGGGATAGCCATCGCAATCTCACTCTTACCGCACGCTTCGAGGAGTGCGCGGCGACTCTCTTCACGAACCTCATGTGCATGGTTGAGCAGCAGCGGAGCCAAAGGTGACCCGTGGACTTGTGAAATAAGGATGGCGTCAACCAAACGCTCTCCGCCGGGAATTTGATACCAGCGCGCCCAGTGGGCGAGTACATCCGTAAGCGCCTCTCCGTGCTCTACCTTATAAATGACATCCGAGAGTGAATGCGAAAATGTTGAAGTACCTCGAGCTACTCGACGCAGCGCAAAGAAGATGCTCTCGCCTGCTACGGCTGAGAGTGCAATTTGTTCGACAACATCTGGAAAGTCTTGGCATAGTTTCAATTGGAAACGAATCTCTCGTCGCTTTAATCGCCAAGTATCGGCAATCAGTGCGAAGATCGCACCCGCTATCGTGGTGAAAAGTATGACCAGTAAAGTGCTGTTGCTGGCTAGTGCAATGAGCGCACCTAGGAGAGCACCGATTCCAAACGTCTGTCTGCGCCTCTTGAAATGCGCGTACTGCTCTTCGAGAGTGATGATGCCCGCTGATCGCAAACGTGAATGGTCTACAGGAGTGGGATCCAGCAGAAAAGGGTCCACTTGACGAATAAATGGCGTAAGCGAGTCAATCATCCATTTCTCGGTATCGCGTCGATGGGTTGCGTTCATCGTCACACCCAATGACAGGAGAATCGCGGCGAGTAGCAGAGTCATCGACTTATCCCAGGAATCTGTGAAGCGCGCTTCATCCACCAGGCCGCAAGCAGAGATGCTCCTGCCCCACCAGCAATCACGATTCCACCAGCGGTCGTAAAGATCGCGGCTCGCGTACTTGCTCGAGTCATCAGCAACAACAAGATCGCCCATGGCGCGATTAGTCCGAGCCGGGCACCGTTTATCACCCAACCCTGCCGAACTTTCACCTCTTCTTTAACTTCGGTGTCGCGCCGGATAAAGCGCGCAGAAATCAGCAACAGTTCGGGGAGGTGATCGACACCTACTTCGCGTCCGAGCAGCAAGATATGACGAAGTCGCTCTCCATGGTGATTCTCATTCAAAATAAAAGTGGCCGCTTCAAGAGGCATCCCAAGTGCCAGATCGCGTCGCACAATTCGAAAGATGCCTTTCATCTCGTCACTTCCGCGTTCCGAAAGTGCCGCCAGCGCCTGTGGGATCGGCATACTGCTTCGCAAGTTTGAGGCGAGGTACTCAAAAGTAGCTGGCCATTCCCGCTCTGGGATTTCGATTGCACTTCTCTGAATCTTGGATCTCTTCATGCTGTTTCCTGCAGCGCACGACGGCGATGCGAATACTTCATTTCTCCGTCACGCCAGTCAACACCCATTATCTCTGATACGAATCGCTCTCCACTCTCCGAATCAATCTCTAAGTGGACCACTGCATCAATGACTCTGCCAATCAGTGAGTTAATGAAATTTAGTGGCAGATTCTCGCCGGCAAGTAGCGGAAGCAAGTTTAATTTCTCAATTGCCTCAGCGGCCGAATTGGCATGAATACTCGCCGCCCCAGGAACTCCTGCGTTTAACGCAATCAAGAGGTCAAGTGCTTCTGCACCACGAACCTCGCCCACCACAATTCGAGAAGGGCGCATGCGGAGCGCCTCTTTTACTAATCGGCGGAGGTCAATTGCTCCCTCTCCCCCATGCGCGGCCTCTCGAGTTTGAAGCGCAACTAGATCGCGAACGTAGGGATCTAATTCAAAAACTTCTTCAATGGTTATTACGCGATTATCTGGTGGGCTTTCAGATAGCAAAGCATTCAGCATCGTGGTCTTTCCTGTATGAGTTCCTCCGCTCACCAAGATTGATTTTCCTTCTACGATCAAACTCAGCAATTGAGCCGTTTGGTCAGGTGAAATGACTCCTCGTTTCTCTAATTCAGCGAGAGAATGAGCCTTCACAAGATGTTTGCGAATATTGACCGCCCAATGTTTTGCAGTGACCGTGGGAATGGCTACATGGAGACGACTCCCATCTGGCAGGGTTGCATCGACGAATGGATGGCTCAAATCAACTCTTCTATGCGAGTGGAGTAGAAGACGCTCCACCAATTCCTGAACTCGCTGAGTGGACATAACGATCGACGTCAATTCTGGGCGCCCTTCTCGCGCCACATAAATGCGGGTGGGAGAATTGATCCAGATCTCCTCAACCGTGACATCTGCCATCAGGGGTGCCAGCTCGCCTAGCAATTCAGCGTTTTCCATCCCCAGATGGTGGAGGTGATCCCCGCTCTTGCCGGCACTTCCTCCCCCACCACAGAATTTGGGCCCTCGAATGCATACAATCAGTAAATGCTCATTCGCCCTGCGCAACCTTCAGACGTGGCCGCCATCCATCAGCTCATCATTGATCTCGCGATTTACGAGAAGAGTCCAGAGAGCGTGCTCTCGACCGATACCGACTTACATAAGGCACTCTTTGCAGAGACTCCTTATCTCTTTGGAGATGTGGCGATCGATGAAAACGAGGTCATCGGATTTGCGGTCTGGTACATCAACTACTCAACGTGGCGCGGGCGTCATGGCATCTATCTAGAGGATTTATATGTGAAGCCCGAACGGCGCGGCCAAGGTGTCGGCAAGGCGCTACTAAAAACGTTAGCCGCGCGCTGCGTTGAACGCGGGTATGCCAGGTTGGAGTGGTGGGTTCTCGATTGGAACGCGCCTGCGATCGAGTTCTACAAGAGTGTCGGCGCCAAACCAATGTCAGATTGGACGGTTTTTCGCCTCGATGGTGATGAGTTAGAAGTATTCGCTCGGTAAGTTTTGCTCTATATTCGAGCCGTCAAGCGCAAGTGCAAGATCAATCTCGTATTCGATTTCAGCAAGTTTGCGCCTGCTATCTGCAATCCACAGAAATGCAAAAAGTAATTCAACCTTTTGAGATGCATACTCGAGATTCGTGAGGGCGGTTCGCAACCTCGCTTCACAAGCTGAGGCTTCCGATTGGTGAGCTGCCAATAAGGCAAATCCAAAGTGGTCTCGACCTAGCCTGCCCACGCGATCTCCTCCACGCACAATCAATTGAGCCGCATGCGCTGCGCTCACCAGAAGTGCATCACCAAACGAAGTAGAACTTTCCTCGACCATCTCTTCAAACCCTTTGATTCGACTTACTCCGTAGAGAAAGGGCTGAAAGGTCTCGGCTCGGCGCGCGAGTAGGTCCTGAACGTGTTCACGAAAATACGGCGCGCTATCCAGCCCAGTGAGCGGATCAGACCACTCGCCCATGACTCTTACTTACTCTCACCGCGTAGGGTGGAACTTATTCCAAGAATGATGGCCCCTGCGATAAGGGCAAGTGGAATGGCGATCCAGAAATTTCCTGCCTGGCCTTGGGAGTAAGCCACTGGAATTGCAATGATGTTGGCCACTATCGCTGGGGATCTGCCAAAGTGGCGCCCCTCGCGCATTCCTTTCGTGGCCGCCATCAATCCCACTGCCCCTACGAGAAAGAGGGCGATCTCAAAAAGTGCCGCTGCAAGATGGCGCGGCGATCCAGTGAGCAAGAAATAGATAAAGGAGAACGCCAGCACGAGAAGTGCGAGAACTTCAAGGCCTAGGAGTGCAGCCGTCCATCGCGGCAAGGTTGCAGTGGGCGGGCGCCGGCCGATGGATTGGCTGGAGGATTCGCTGGGGGTCACGGGAAAAGGCTAGCCTGTATTTATGCGCGCGCTACTAGTGATCAACCCGCAATCTACGGGTGCCAGTAGCGCCACCCAGCGAGTCGTTGAGCGAGCATTGCGCTCCGAGCTTGATCTGGAGGTCGTGGAAACAGATGCGCGTGGCCACGGTGTAGCCCTCGCTGCTTCACTTAATGCTGAATTGGTGATCGCTTGTGGCGGAGATGGAACAGTTAACGAAGTCTGCAACGGTTTGATCGATTTCACGACCGGCAGATCGCGCGGCGCTGCGCTGGGGATCATCCCCACCGGGAGCACGAACGTTTTCGCTCGAGCACTTGGTTATCGTAACGATCCAGTGGAGGCCACACATCAATTACTTGAGTCAATCAAACGGGCGAACCGCACTGAAATTTCTTTGGGTTTAGCCTCTTGGGAGAGTCCGCTCGGCGCCGAACAGCGCATCTTCACCTTTTGCGCAGGCATCGGATTTGACGGTGCCATCGTAGAGCGGGTTGATCGGGAACGTCAGCGCGGAAATCGCTCCTCAGCCTCGCTCTATTGGCGGGCTACCAGTCGAGAAGTTTCTCGCACTTTGATTGTGGAAGAACACGCACCACTTCTCTATGTCGAAGAGTCACTCCGGCTTGGTCTGGCGCTAGTTGCCAATACTGATCCGTACACCTACAAAGGAAATCAAGCTATCCATCCAACGCCCCGGGCAAGTTTTGCTACCGGTCTTGATCTCATGGGTCTGCGAGATATTCGACTAGCCCGACTTATCCCCGCAACTATCGCTTTATCTATGGGGCGCACACCGCGCGGTTCGATTCAACGACATGACCTTACGACTATCACCCTGCGTGCCGATCGCGCGCTTCCTATTCAACTTGATGGGGAACCGCTCGGACGGAGCAAGGAACTTAAACTTCGATCGTTACCTGCCGCCGTGAGTGTCTACGGAAGAGCGCGTCCCTAGGCCAATTATTCGGTCTTAAAATTATTTCGCTTGTGAGCGCCATCGCAGTACGGCTTAATCTCGGAGTGACCGCAACGACAGAGCGAAATCTTGGATGCAGTACGTAAGACGTTGCCGTCGTTATCGCAGATCTCTACATCGCCTGTCACCATGAGTGGGCCATCTGGGATCAAAGTGATTTTTGTGGGACCTTCAGTAGTTTCAGACATGGCGACATAGTGCCAGAGAAAACCTGCAATTGCAGAAGTTACGGGTGCGACACCTAGTAAACAGGCAGGCTCGGGTCGATGGAGTGCACCCATGCGAGTACCCCACCACCTACATGCACTGCGTCTTTGAAGCCTGCATTCTTAAGGATTGCAAGGCACTCAGCGCTACGTGCACCGCTCTTACAATGCAAGATGATCTGCTTGTCGTGCGGCAACTTCTCTAAGACGGATCCATCGAGAAACTCTTGCTTGGGAATAAGGACTGCTCCGGGGATTTTCACGATTTCCCACTCATTTATCTCGCGCACATCAATGAGCATCACTTCATCTCCACGATCCATCCGAGCCTTGAGATCGTTCACGGAGATTGTGGAATCGACAACAGCAGCACTGGCGCCTTCAGAGAGGGCACCACAGAAAGCTTCGTAATCTTCCAGCAAGGCTCTTTGCTTCGGATTCTTACTGCAGATGGGGCAATCCGGATCTTTGCGAACCTTGATCGCGCGGTAACTCATCTCGAGTGCGTCATACACCATGAGTCGGCCTACAAGCGGCTCGCCAATTCCGGTGATCACTTTGATGGCTTCGGTGACCTGAATAGATCCAATGCTGGCGCAGAGCACTCCAAGTACGCCGCCTTCCGCACAACTAGGAACCATCCCGGGTGGCGGAGGTTCTGGATAGAGGCAGCGATAGCAGGGGCCGTACTCACTCCAAAAGACACTGGCTTGTCCATCGAAGCGATAGATAGAGCCCCACACGTAGGGCTTATTGAGCAAAACACATGCATCGTTGACCAGATAGCGTGTAGCGAAGTTGTCAGTGCCATCAACAATCAAGTCGTACTGCGAAAAAATCTCCATTACGTTGGAATTATCAATTCGAGTCTCGTGGATAATTACGTTTACATAAGGATTAATTTCTTTCACACTATTGCAAGCGCTCTCAGCCTTACTTTTCCCGATATCGCTCTGACCATGAATTATTTGGCGCTGTAAATTTGATTCGTCGACCGTATCGAATTCCACAATTCCCAACGTGCCCACACCCGCAGCCGCAAGATACATAAGGGCAGGCGAACCCAGTCCGCCGGCACCTACACAAAGCACTTTGGCATTCTTGAGGCGCTTCTGGCCCGTCATTCCCACATCAGGAATGATCAAGTGACGACTGTACCGACGAACTTCATCGACGGTGAGAGCCTCGGCTGGCGCCACCAGCGGTGGAAGGGTGCTCGTCACGTGTACTCCCCAATCAATGTGGATGGCGATGCGCTAATTCACTATGCCGAGGGTAACTCTGCCAAAGAGTGATCTATTCCCGCCAATCCGAGCACGATCCTGTCATGGCTGAGCCTCAGAAGTGGCCCCTCCCCTGAGCGCGAACTCCCAGTACGATCACTCCATGACTCGTCTACCCCGCGACGAACGGCGTGCCCAACTCCTGACCGCTGCTCTGGAGATATTTAGCACCGCCGGATATCACGCGGCGGGAATGGATGAAATTGCCGAGCAGGCCGGAATCACTAAACCAGTCCTCTATCAACACTTTCCTAGCAAATTAGATCTCTACCTCGCGGTGCTCGATTTACATATTGATTCGTTGGTCTACGAAGTACAGAAGGCGATTGCCTCCAAGAAGGAGAACGTAGACCGCGTTCACGCCACTACCGAGGCTTACTTCAGATTCATAGACAGCGAGAGTGAGGCCTTCCGCTTGCTCTTTGAAAGCGATGCGCTCACCGAACCGCAAGTTCAAGAACGTCTCAATCGGATGACGTATGAATGTGCGCGCGCGGTGAGCGCCGTCATCGCAGTTGATACTGGTCTTCCTGAAGAGTCGGCGATGATGCTGGGTGTGGGTCTGATAGGAACCGCACAAGTAACCGCGCGTTATTGGCTCAACCGCGATGGTCGCCTGCCCCTGGAGAAAGCAGCGGAATTTGTCGCCCAATTGCAATGGCGGGGTATTTCAAGTTTCCCCCGTGAACCGGGCGCACTAGGCTAAGAATCAGTGGAGTGTATAAGTACTAAAGGAGATGTGCCATGGAAGTAAAAATCGGTGTCTCGCAAACGAATCGAGAAATTTTGCTTGAGAGTAGTCAGACAGGTGCCGAAATTGAAAAGATCGTGGCTGCTGCACTTAAAGACGGCGGTACGTTGAAGCTTGCAGACGATAAAGGCCGCATTGTGATCGTTCCTGTCGAAAAGTTGGCCTATGTAGAGCTGGGGATTCCCAATGAGCGAAAAGTTGGTTTTGCCGCAAACTAAAAGCCAGGTCCTTTAACCAAATGCCTTAGGGAGCCAGGCCAAGGCGTTGCATGCGATGAGTGTGATTCTCAGTAAGTTTTTTGAAGACTCGCGCGATATCCATGGTGGCAAAAAGATCAAAGAGACCCTGATGTTCAACTGCGAGCGCCTGCGCTTGGGCCAACGCCTCCCCCACTAAGCGACGCGCCCAGAGCGCTAAACGTCCGGCCAATTTTGGATCATCGAAAATTGCTGCGCCGAGAGTCGTGACCAGGAAGTCCATATGCTCATCGGAATTAGCAACCTGCACAATAATCTGCCGTAATTCCAGATCGAGTGAATCAGCAATTTCACGGTAGAAATCAACCGCAATGGAATCTCCCACATATGCCTTTACTAAACATTCAAACCAATCAGCAGGCATAGTCCGTTCGTGGAAAGCTTCAAATGCGGGCACGAATTGACCCATTTCGTGCTCCACATCAACTCCGTGACGCGCCAAGAAATCAGCCAGCACGAAGTAGTGGTTGAACTCAATATTGGCCAGACGAGCCAAACTAGCTGAGTCGCTGATTGTTGGCGCAAGTTGCGCATCACTGCTCATTCGGAAGAAACCTGCCAATTCGCCATAGGCCACCGCCGCGCTCAATTCCACGATTCGACGGTCAAGAGTTGGGGCTTTAGCCTCAAGAGAATCACTCACGGAGGGAACTCTGCCAAAGAAGGCTACGATGAGCCAAACCTTGAAAGGAGTCTGGTGGCGTCGTTTATTGAGCTAGGCGTGCGCCCTGAGACCATTGAGGCGCTCGCGCCCATCGGCATCACCGCCCCGTTTGCTATTCAAGAGATGGTCCTCCCGCTGGCATTAAGCGGAAATGACCTCATCGGTCAGGCAAAGACCGGTACCGGAAAGACCCTCGGTTTCGGCATTCCGATCATCGATCGAGTCCTCTCCAAGAGCGAAGGAGCAACCGGCAGAGCACAAGCCCTGGTCGTCGTTCCTACTCGCGAACTCTGCGTCCAGGTAGCAGAAGACCTTCTAGTCGCCGGGCGTATCAGAGATATCCGCGTCCTCGCGTTGTACGGCGGGCGCGCCTTTGAACCACAACTTGATGCACTCAACAAGGGCATCGATGTGGTCGTAGGAACCCCTGGTCGTCTCCTCGATCTTGCGCGTCAGGGTCACCTAAAATTAAATGAAGTACGAATTCTGGTTCTCGATGAAGCAGATGAAATGCTCGATCTTGGATTCTTACCCGATATCGAAGCAATCCTTCGACTCATCCCAGAAGCGCGCCAAACCATGCTCTTCTCGGCAACCATGCCCGGGGAAATCATTACGCTCGCCCGCAAATTCATGGATCAACCGACCCACATCCGCGTTGCAGAAGAGGGTGGCTCGACAGTCGAAGGCGTTGAACAATTTGCCTATCGTGCTCACGCGATGGACAAAATCGAAATGCTCGCACGAATTTTGCAAGCCGAAGGTCGCGGAGCAACCGTGGTCTTCTGTCGCACGAAACGCACCGCTGCAAAAGTCTCCGACGAACTCACCGAACGTGGGTTTGCTTCTGGCGCAGTACATGGCGATCTAGGTCAAGGCGCTCGCGAACAAGCGCTTCGCGCTTTCCGAAATGGCAAAGTAGATATCTTGGTAGCCACCGACGTCGCTGCGCGAGGTATTGATGTCGAAGGCGTTACTCACGTCATCAACTACCAATGCCCGGATGACGAGAAGGTCTATCTCCACCGCATCGGTCGTACTGGTCGCGCTGGCGCTGGAGGAATCGCAATCACATTCGTCGACTGGGATGAATTGGCGCGCTGGAACATGATCAATACGGCTCTCAAACTCGATATGGCAGATCCCAAAGAGACGTACTCATCTTCTGAATGGCTCTTCACCGATCTTAATATCGCTCCCCAAATCACTGGAGTTCTCCCGCGTTCACAACGAGCGAAGGCCGGGCTAGCAGCCGAAGCGATTGAAGATATCGATCTCAAATCTAAGCGCCCACCCAAGGCAGCAGAAGGTCGAGGAAGTGATCGCAAGAGCGCACCTAAGAAGCCAGAGCATGCCAAAGTTGCCGCACCGAGCGCACCCGCACCTCGCAAAGATCGCGAGCGCAAGCGCACTCGAAGTTCTACTGGGGAGTAACGTCTAGCTCTCAGCGCTCACTCTTGCTCGGGCGGCTTTGACGTGGGGACCTTCGCGAACGCTTCCCGGAATCGCCATTAACGCCAATCGGAATGCGCGTAACGCAGTGTCTGTAATCCGTGTGGGGATCACTGGAAATCCATAAAGTTTGCTAGCCCAGGTAGGCAACGATTGCGCTGCCAGCAACGAAATCCCGGCCCACGCGCCTTGTGCTGGAGTCGCGTAACGCACCCAATCCGGCATCGGTGGAATCGCGATGAAGCGCGCACCCTCGCGTGCGTCATCGCTTGCCCTCAGCTCGGGTGCAATATCGTGCAAATATTGCGCAACTTCTCCGCGAGTGGATGGAATATCTGAGGCAATACCCACTTGCCTGGCGAACTCCTGCATCTCCGTGAGATAGCGGTCTGCATCTTCATCACTCAGAGCCATGCCTGATCTTTTCGCTACATCAAGAAACGAATCCACCATGCTGACATGAACCCAACGCAGCAGATGGGGATCGTCTAACTTCAACTTTCGGTGCACCGCACGCACGCGTTTTGAGGCAACCTTCGCCTCGGTGGTGGTGCCATAGGTAACGATTCCGACATATTCAGCCGTGCGACTCAATCTCCCCCACGCATCCTCGCGGAAATTCGAGTGACTGGCGACACCTGCCATTGCAATGGGGTGAAGAGCTTGTTGAAGCAATGCTCGCACACCAGCAACAGCCATAGATGGATCCGCATGTACACGCCACGTGATCGACTCGGGGCCAAAGAGACCGATATCGATACCCATGCGCCCCTCCTTTACCCGTACCTACTCCGTGAGATCAATCCCCGCCCATGGCAGTGCAGGCGTGCCGGTGAATGCATCACAGTGTTGCGCAAAGTCGCAATATCCGCAGAGCGAAGAGGGGGTCGGGGGAAAGATCACATCTAATTCTGTGGGGCGAACCTTCAGAGCGGCCTCCGCAGCAGCCGCCTCCATTCCGATCTGGTCGGCCCTTGCAATGTGTCGTGCCCGACTCTCAGGAGTATGTCGATGAACTTGTACTTCGCCAGTCGGCAGATGATGGAGCTCCACTTGAACGCAGGTTTTGCGAAGTGTGCGCTCTGCTCCGCTGGCATAAATTGCCAGAGCAAGCGACGACGCTGATTCGGCCTCGCCCAATGGGTGACGTCCCGTCTTGTAATCAACTATGACCAATTCATCGCCACGTTCATCAATCCGATCTACCCTGCCTTGCAGCGAGAGATGGTCAGTAGTGAAGGAGACCGTCCGCTCAACCCCACGAGGTTCAAACTCTGGGTTAATCCGGGAAAGATATCCCTGCACCCAAGCCACAGCGCGCGCCAATGCACCTTGAGATTGTTCATCATCTCGAAATCCATCATCGCGCCAATTCGCTCGTACGAGTGCCCCGCCAGAATCCGGCGTGCGTGCCGCCGCTTCCAACTTCCACCAATCTTTCAATGCGTTGTGCACCGCAATACCCATAGTGGTGGCAGCGCGCGGCGGACCTTTCGGCAATTTCGGTGAATCTAAGTAGTTCATTCGATACTTACGCGGGCACGAGAGCCAGGTATCTAATCTCGTAGGAGTTGCGCTGAAGAGACGATTCGGCATGCCATCAAGTTCAGGTTGCACGTTTTCGCTCATACTTAAGCCTTAACGAATGCCCTGATGGCATCAGCAATCATTTGCACTGCGATGGCACTGAGAAGAAGACCGGCAATGCGGGCGATCAGAGTAACTCCGGATTGACGAAGAACTCTAAAGACGCCGCCGGAGGCTCGCAGAATCAGCCACAAAGAGAGGTGCACAGCAATGACTGCGGCAGCCAGAACTAATCCTTCGTTCACTGTTTCAATGCGCCGCACGAAAATAATTGTGGCCACAATCGCGCCTGGACCGGCTAGCAAGGGAGTCCCGAGGGGAACAAGTGCGATATTGGTATTCCCCACACCCCGATGGTTTTGATCTTTTCCAGTAAGAAGCTCTAACGAGACCAGTAAGAGCAGCAACCCACCAGCAGCTTGCATGGCGGAGAGCGAAATACCCAAATAACTCAGGATGAATTGACCGAAGAGCGCAAATAACGTGATGACTGAAAAGGCGACGAGTGTGGCATGGAGCGCCAACTTCTTCCGCTCCGCCGCACTCTTCTCTGACACCAACCCTAAGAAGATAGGTGCTGAACCCGGTGGATCCATGATGACAAAGAGCGCCACAAATACCTCAAGACCAAATTTCCACAAGGACATTGCAGCCGCCTCTTCTTATTGCTCTTCTTGGTGTCTACTTATCGGTCTTCCGATTACCTACTACTCTTACAAAATAGATATACCAGATGCCCTTGAGTGTAGTTGATCCCACACTTCTGGCGCCGTGAGGTTCTCTCCAAGTTCATTCATTTTTCCAGTCCCATGAAAATCGCTCGATCCAGTCGTCAAGAGACCAAGCTCTGCAGCGAGTCCACGCAATTCCTGGCGAGTCTTTTCGTCGTGATCTCGATGGTCTACCTCTAAAGCATCAAGTCCCGCACTTGCAAGTTCTGCAATGAACTCCGGGCTCACCACGCTCCCGCGCTTCGCGGCACCGGGATGCGCGAAGATCGCAATACCTCCAGCAGCTTTGATCAATCGAACTCCGTCGAGGGCATCGCTGGCGAAATGGCCTACATAAAAACGTGAATCGTTGTGAAGAAATTCTCGAAAAGCTACATCACGGTTAGGAACAATCTGCTTAGCCACCAAGGCATCGGCCAAATGTGGCCTCCCTAATGTTGCACCATCTGAAAGTTGATCCTCAACATCCGAAAATGAAATCTCGAATCCTTCATCTTGCATCTTTTTAATAATGGCTTTCATCCGCGGAATGCGATCATCTCGCGATTGCTCTAGCGCCTCAGATAACGCTCTGGAACCAGGGTCAACAAGAAGCCCCAACATATGGAGCGAAATACCCTCGTGGCTTCGGCACGACATCTCAACTCCGCGGACCAATTTCACAGGAGCAGAGAGCTCAGAGAGCTCACCGGCGGCCTCTTCCCAGCCGGCGTAGGTGTCATGGTCGGTCAGGGCAATCACATCAAGGTGGGCCGCCACTGCAGCGTGCATCAAAAGCGCTGGAGAGGTGGTGCCATCACTTGAATTGCTATGTGTGTGCAAGTCGATTCGCACTTTTCCCACCTCTCTTTCTTGCAAACTCTTCGGCAATACTCTCACTTCGCGGCCCACTTGCTGGCAGGATGCCCTCATGGCATCTGAGATTCGTACCTACCGCATGGTTCCGCGAGCGCGTCTCATGTTCGCGCTCGCTGGCCTCGTAATCGCTGTAATCGGCTTCCTCATGGTTGGCCCGTTAGGCGCCCTCGTCGGCGTACTCGTAGGTGGCGGCCTCTACCTCTGGTCGGCTGGGTGGGGATGCACATGTACCCCTGAGTCATTCGTCATCGATTCGGTGCGCCACACGAAGTTAGATTGGTCTGAAATTCAAGGAGTCGATTACTCGATTACTCGGCTTGCCACTACCGCGACCATCATCGATCAGCGCGGAAAAGTCTGGATTCTGCGGGCTCCCACAACTAGCGTCTTCACCCCCGATCCCCTCATGAAGAAGAAAATGACGGAGATCGAAAATTACTGGAAATCTCGACGCGGAAGCTCTTGGACCCCTAATAGAGATATTCAATCTGCGCTCAAACCGTGGGCTCGCGTTAACGATTAATCTCGAGTTACCACAAACGCACTACCCACCAGCAGCACCAGAATGCCCGGAATGAGTCCCCCCTGTGGGCGATTTCCCACGTGAAATATGGCCGCCAAGATTGAAGCTACTGGTACCTCGAAGAGCACCACCATCGAGACAATTGTGGGCGACTCATGCTCTACGACTTTATTGAGCATCGTATGACCAAGTATCTGTGCTCCTAGTACGAGTCCTCCTAAAATCAACCACTCTTTTACTGGGTTTTCAAAAGTAAAGAAATTGAGTTGATTGAGACCAATTGCGATGAGGAGTGAAGTGAGTGCGCAAGCTATGTAGCAAGTGAAAGTATGGAGCGACGTGTCGAGTGATTCGCGCACTTTGCTGCTTATCACAACATATGCTGCTGCAGCCGCCCCGCTTCCTAGCGCTGCAAGATCCCCCTCAAAAGTTCGCCATGAAAGATGTGCGTCCACATTGCTAATAATCACTACGCCAGAGAGCGCGGCGACCATGCCGAGCCATGAACGAAAAGGAATGTGGTGCCCAGTGATACGTGCCCAGAGAGCAGCGAAAATCGGTTGTGTGGCAGCTAAAGCGGTACCAGCAGCCACACTTGTGAGTCGCATCGCCGAGAAGTAACCGAGGAAGTGGAGACCAAGAAGTACGCCCGAAAATGCGGAGGAGCGAAGCGCCCGAGCAAGCAGCGCGGGCGCCAACGTGGTCCGAACTCGACCAAAGGAGCGCCAGGCAAAGGGCAAGGTCACCAGGGCTCCGATGAGATTTCGCCACATCGCCACCATGGCCACCGGCATGGAGCCGGAGGCAAGGAGTGGACCTGAGGTCCCTACCCCGAGAACCCCCACTGCCAGGCGGAGAAAATTGGTAAATGAGGGCCGGGCAGTATGGCTTCGAGACGAAATCGGATCGTTCGCCGGCTGATCACTCATCACCCGAGCCTATCTGAGGAGCCTGGTCGCTTCGGCGCTCGATCACCATCGCGAGCCACCCTCAGGGGAGCTCGATCATTATGCGAAGACCCCACCCCCACGGAGCGGTTACGCTTAGCCCATCACACTTGATGAAAGTAGCCACTTGTTCGCTTGATCGATTGACCGCGAGGGGGTCCGCCATGAGCACGCTCGGTTCGCGCGTCTATATTGCCCGACTCACTGGCACCGCAATTTACGACCCTAATGGGGATCAAGTCGGCAAGGTCAGAGATGTGGTCGTTACCTTGCGAACCGGGAATCAACCACCCCGCGTCCTGGGGCTCGTTGCCGAAGTCCCCCCGCGTCGGCGCATCTTCATTCCTATTACCCGAGTTACCTCGATCGACCCAGGTGCCGTAGTGATCACCGGCCTTCTCAACATGCGCCGTTTTGAGCAACGCCAAAGTGAAGTTCTCGTCACGAGCGAGCTCCTCGACCGCACTGTCACACTCCTAGAAGATTCTTCGGCAGTCATCGTTGAAGATGTGGCGATGGAACAGGGACGTACACGCGATTGGCTCGTCAGCCGCGTACACGTCATGCGAAAGCCCGGCGGATTACGTCGTAGAGGCGCCACACTCACCGTTGAATGGAATGAAGTCACCGGACTCACACTCGCGGAACAAGATCAAGGCGTCGAGAATCTACTCGCAACCATTTCATCAATGCGAGCTGCAGACTTAGCTACCTTCCTGCAAGACATCTCTTTGAAGCGCAGAGTCGAGATCGCTCGCGGCCTCGACGATGAGCGTCTTGCAGACGTACTCGAAGAAATGGGAGAAGAAGATCGCGTTGCTATTGTGGCCGAGCTCGAAGGTGAGCGCGCCGCAGATGTACTCGGCGAGATGGACCCAGATGACGCTGCCGATTTGCTTCGCGAAGTGGGCACCGAAAAGGCCGAACTCCTCCTAGATCTGATGGAACCAGAAGATGCCGAAGATGTGCGGCGCCTCATGCGCTATGAGGATTACTCTGCCGGCGGCATGATGACAACCGAGCCGATAGTTCTCACGGCGGATGCCACCGTAGCCGATGCCTTAGCAACTTTGCGTCGTGCAGAGATTTCCCCAGCGCTTGCTTCACAGGTCTTTGTCTCTCGTCCACCAGTAGAAACGCCCACAGGTCGATTCATTGGAATTGCTCACTTCCAACGGTTGCTTCGCGAACCGCCTGCCACACTCGTAGGCTCTGTTGTCGATACTGACATTGAGCCGCTCTCTCCCGAAGCATCACTCAACGAAGTGACTTCTTATCTCGCCGCTTACAACATGGTTGCCGTTCCAATCGTCGATGAACACGATCGCCTTCTCGGGGCAGTCAGCGTCGATGACGTCCTCGACCACTTGCTCCCAGAAGATTGGCGCAATAAGCCACGCACTACGAACGGAGGCGAATAATGGTCCGCTCACAACGACTCGATCAACCTGTAGAGGTACGTCGCTCACTTCGACCTGCCTACGATCCAGAAATCTTTGGTCAAATCTCCGAACGTTTTGCACGCTTTATGGGAACCGCGCGTTTCCTGGTTTATATGACAACCGTGGTGGCGTTCTGGGTACTGTGGAATTCACTCGCCCCACACAATCTACGGTTTGATGAATATCCTTTCATCTTCCTCACGCTCATTCTCTCTCTGCAGGCTTCCTACGCTGCGCCGCTGATCTTGCTTGCACAGAATCGCCAAGCAGATCGCGACCGCATTCAGGGAGCAGAAGATCGCAGCCGCGATGAACGCAATTTGGCAGATACCGATTACCTCACACGCGAGGTCGCCGCACTACGTAACGCACTCGGCGAAGTCGCTACCAGAGATTTCGTGCGAAGCGAACTGCGCGATCTACTTGAAGAGTTAGTAGATGAGATGAAGAAGCGGGAATCACCGACTGCTTGAAATTCCGAGGCTCATACCAACTAACCCTCTAGGCTTACCTGCAATCGCCCGAGCCGCATTAACTATTGCCTGCGAAGCAGGGCGATCAGGATCACTCAGCACTAAGGGCAGGCTCTTATCTCCGCCTTCGCGGAGCTTCACATCGAATGGAATCTTTGCAATCAATGGAACATCGGTGCCGGTGAGTTGAGCGAGCCCGATTGCAGTCGCCTCACCACCACCCGTGCCAAAGAGATCAATAGGCTCCCCACAGTGAGGGCAGGGGAAGGCCGACATATTCTCGATTACTCCACTAATACGTTGCTTGAGCTGATGACCAATACGACCGGCGCGCTCGGCCACTTCCGCTGCTGCGATTTGCGGAGTAGTAACGACGATTAATTCAGAGTTGGGAATCATTTGCCCCAGCGAAATAGCGAGGTCTCCGGTTCCAGGCGGTAAATCGAGTAAGAGCACATCAAGATCGCCCCAATATGCATCTGCTAATAATTGTTCGAGCACGCGATGAAGGAGTGGCCCACGGTATGCCACTGGATCTTTGCGATCTGGCTTGAACATTTCCATCGACACGCATTTCACACCGAAAGCTTCTAGTGGAATAAAGGTTTGATCGATTGCAGTGGGGCGTTGCCCCATGAGCCCGAGAATGCGCGGGATGGAGTGCCCATAAACGTCTGCGTCGAGGATTCCTACTCGCTGGCCTTGCGCCGCCATCGCAACGGCGAGATTCGCGGTGAGCGAAGATTTACCAACGCCCCCTTTACCCGATGCAATACCAATCACTTTAGTGAGTGAACCTGGAGCTGCAAATGGAATAAATCGCTCCTCAGCCCCGCCGCGCAAGAGAGACTTAACTTTGCTTCGTTGCTCATCGTTCATGACCGTAAAAGTGAGATTAACCTTCGAAATGCCTGCCAACGGCAGGACCGCTGCAGTCACATCATCAGTGAGGCGATCCTTCATGGGACACCCGGCGATCGTGAGGCGAATGCCAATAGTTGCTACGCCCGCTTCGTCGACCACCACGCTCTCCACCATGTCTAACTCGGTGAGTGGTCGGCGAAGTTCTGGATCGCTCACGCCGCTGAGGGCGCGCGTAATATCTGCGTATAGCTCGTTTGTCATTATCGCCTTTTCTTTATGTCGCAAATCATTCGGTGATCGTCAAGGAGTCTCTGGATCAAAGTGTGGTTTGACTGCTGAAGTAGCAGCAGGTGACTCCCCAGCATTAAGGAGCGAATCGACAATTGCCCGCCGAGGAGAACGTATCTGGCGAGTCACTTCACCGATGTCGCGAATCAGTTCAGAGCCGGTCTCGTCTTTGATTTGGGCCGTTGTTTGCGAAGTGAATTCGCGCACCTTGCGCAAAAAAGCGGCTGCCTCTCGCGCCATATGAGGGAGGCGATCCGGGCCAAAGAGGAGCACCGCAAGTACTCCGAGCCCGAAGAGCTCTCCCCCACCGATATCGAACATGTGACCA
>Ga0214919_10004929_pt1 | contig 19187 bp, 15 predicted proteins | sample LL1503_MetaG_FD_177994 | JGI IMG/M metagenome (GOLD analysis project Ga0214919, IMG submission 177994) | Freshwater microbial communities from Lake Lanier, Atlanta, Georgia, United States - LL-1503 | ecosystem: Environmental > Aquatic > Freshwater > Lake | place: USA: Georgia | collected...
AAACCAGCAGTCTGGCGCTGATGCGTCGCTGTGGCCTAGAAATCAAGGCCTCACCGCAACAAGTGGTTCGAACCTTGCCGCAGGACTTTGCGCGCCTGTTTCCGGGCAGTGGGGGCGCACTCTATGGCCAAGCAACACACGGCTGGATGTCGGCCTTCGAGCGCCCCTCATCGCGCAGCAAAGTGCCGGGCCTTTACACGGCGGGGGGCAGCGTGCACCCGGGGCCGGGCGTCCCCATGGCAGCCATGTCGGGGCGATTGGCGGCCGCGACGCTGATGGCGGACCTCGGTTTGACCAAGTCGTCCCGCCGGGTGGTTATCTCTGGTGGTATGTCGACGCGCTAAGCGACGACGGCGAATACGGCCTTTCCATCATTGCCTTTGTGGGCAGTGTGTTCTCGCCCTACTACGCCTTGGCACGCAGCCGCGCTGGCGGTGTTGCCGAGGCTGAAAACCATTGCGCTTTGAATGTGGCGCTGTATGGCAAAGGCGGCAAGCGTTGGACCATGACAGAGCGCGGTCGATCTCATATTTCACGCAACGCACAGCATTACCAAATTGGTCCCAGCAGTCTTCACTGGGACGGTCAAGCGCTCACCATTGACATTGATGAAGTCAATGTCCCCATCCCCATGCGAGTGCGAGGCCGTGTCACAGTTCGGCCAGAAGGGCTTTGTAATTTTGTCACGCCGCTCGACAATGTGGGCTTGCATCGTTGGGGGCCTATTGCGCCCTGCTCGCGTGTTGAAGTTGAAATGGACAACCCACAGTTCAGCTGGCGCGGTCATGCCTACATGGATTCCAACGAAGGCGATGAGCCTGTTGAAAACGGCTTCCAAGATTGGGATTGGGCGCGCGCTGAAATGGCCAATGGCGATACCAGCGTGGTCTACGATGTGCGGCCCAAACAAGGGCCAGACCGGGTCGTAGCGCAACGCTTTTCACCGGATGGCAGCTACACACCCTTCACAGCGCCTGCTCGACACAACTTGCCATCTTCAGGCTGGCGGCTTTCGCGAGGCATGTGCAGTGAGTCGGGCCAGGCGCCCGAAGTGCTGAGCACCTTAGAAGACACGCCCTTTTATGTTCGCTCCTTGCTGCGCACCCAACTGCTGGGTGAAAACGTCACTGCAGTTCACGAGTCATTGGACATTCCCCGACTGGTGTCCTTGCCTGTGCGCTTCATGTTGCCTTTTCGAATGCCACGACGTGCCTAGGTGAATTTTTTTGGAGTCGCGTGGCCTTGTCTTCTTGTTCAGTCGTTTTGACGAGCCCGTGCCAGGGTCCGCTCCCGTTCCCTGGGTCCAAAGCTAGAAGCCAAGGCGCCTTCGGCCTCTAGGCCTTCAAGGTAAATGCTTTCAATCTCCGGCGCTGCGCGCAAAAGTTCGCGCTCGGCAAAAGGCATGTGCAGCAAAGCTCTGAGCGCAAACAAAATTCGCAACCAACCCGGCACCCAAACTCTGCGCTTGCGCTGCAGCATGCCTTGCACAATGACGCGCGCTGTTTCTTCTGGCGAGGTTTCGCTGTTCAAAGGGCCTGGCATGGTGGCGCGCAATCGCACAAAGCCGGGATGCAAGGCGCCCTCAGTGACCAGCGGCGTGCGCACCCAGCCCGCGTGCACCACACCCACAGCCACCTCATGCGCCGCCATCTCGATACGCAATGAATTGCCCATGGCCTCTACGGCAGACTTGCTGGCCGCGTAGGCGGACATCACCGGAGGGTGTGCAAAGGAGGATGACGACGCATTGATAAGGACATAGCCGCCCTGCTTCATGATGGCTGGCAAGGCCGCCCGAATGGTGTTGAAGACACCAAACACATTGACCTCAAAACACCGTTTCCATGCGGCGGGATCAATGTAGGCCATCGGCCCGAAAGCAGCAACACCTGCGTTGGCAAAAACGATGTCAATGCGGCTCAGCTTGTCCAAGGTTTTTTCAACCACGTCTTGCATGGCTTGCAATTGCGTGACATCGGCCACCCAGTGAAGTGTTTGAGGGCCGCAGCGTTGGACCATTTGCGACAAGGGTGACGCATCGCAGTCCACCAAAACAGGAATGCCACCATGGGCCAATACTTCAAGGGCAGTGGCTGCACCAATGCCGGAGGCTGCACCGGTGATTAAAACGACACGGCCATCGAGAGTGGTTTTTGAAGTTGCCATTTGCACATCCAAGCTAGGGCGATCAAACCCGTCAAACCGACTTGGTGACCATGAAATACACAATCGGCAAGGGCAGCACGGTAGAAATGGCGCCAGCGATTTTCCAAATGCGGGACAGGCGCCAATAGTCTTCGGTGATCTCAGAATATTGTTGAAGCAATGCGCGTTGCTTGAATTGAATGGGTACCAAAACGAACAACCAAATCAAGCCTGAAAAAGTGAGCAGCCAATAAGACCATTGAATCCAAGGATGGCTGGCACCACCTCCAAAATTTTCTGCCATGCCGTGGCCTGTCCAAACCACACCCACTGCCCCAACCAATGTGAACATGACATCCGTAATCAGGACCATCTTATTGCTGAATTGAACGATAGCGTGGTTGCGCGTGCGCTCCGCCAACAAGGCCCAAACGCCGCTCACAATCACGTTGCCTAAAAACAAGCACGCGCACACCAAATGAATGACCTTGAGGTTAGGCGTCATCGGGTGTCACTTTCAGAGCGAGTCACCGAAGGTGACTCATTAGTCTTGGCACTGCGCTGCATGGCTTGATATTTTTCTGCTTCACGTTGTTGGCGAGTGACTTCTTTGGCGCGGCGCAAATCACGAAATTGCCAAGTCACAAACAAAAAACCCGCAACCAGTAAAACCACAACTTCAACGATTTTCAAGAGCACGGGCTTCAGTGGGATGAGCGATGTCGATCAGTGGGGTCGTTTAGCGAGGTGTTCTCTCGCGTTGTTCTAAACGGCCGAACAAGTCCACCATCCATTCAACACGCTCGTCAAAACTTCGAACAGGCACCGTCCAGGGCTTCTCATGCGCCAAAGGATTGCGCTCCCGACTCACTATGTCAACCAAGTAATGAATAGCGGGCACAGGACTGAGCGTGACATCTGGCACTGCGGGCGCCTTCACCGCCACTGTGGCTGCGCGTGCCAACAGGGCCAGCTTGCGCGCGGTTGAAACCACCGTGCGGTGGTTCACAGAATCAAGGCCTTCACGCTCTAATTGTTTGCCAATTTCGGCATAGACCAGGCGCGCTGCTTGAATGGCGGGACGGCAGTCCCAAGGCAATTCTGCCAAGCCAAATTCGCCGCGGCGGTAAAGCGCATCTGCACGCAACAACAAGCGTTGTGTGAACCCTGCAATTCGCGAATCGAACACAGGATCGGCTAACCAAGCATCTGCGTCCATGCCAATTTCGCGGAACCAAGCGCGGGGAATGTACAAGCGCCCCATTTGCGCATCGGCGCCAATGTCTCGGGCAATATTGGTCAGTTGCATGGCCACACCCAGCTCGCTGGCGCGTGCGATGGCGGTGTCTGTGCTTGCACCCATGATGATGGACATCATGGCACCTACAGTGCCGGCAACTCTGGCGCCATAGGCCTCTACATCGGCCAAATTTTCGTAGCGGCGGCCTTGTGAGTCCCACAAGAAGCCATCCAGCAAGGCCTCTAACAATCCAATGGGAATGCCATAGCGGTGAACCACAATGGTCAAAGCGCGGTCTGCGTCTTCGGCGCCAGGGCGTCCGGCGTAGATGGCGGCTAAGCGAGATTTCAAATCTGCCATGGCCAAAACGGGGTCATCGCCTTCGTCAATGGCGTCGTCGGCCAAACGGCAAAACGCATAGAGCGCAATGGCGGGTGGGCGCAAACGGACCGGTAGCAACCTGGAAGCCGCAAAAAAAGATTTCGAGCCACCGCGCATCAGTTCGGTGCAAGCCTCTAAGTCATAAGGCAAAGACACCGGCGGTGAATTCAAGCTTGGATCAGGCAAATGATTTGACATCGGGAACCACCGTTTCAAGCATTTTTGCAGACATTAAAACACTGGGCACACCAGCACCCGGCTGGCTACTGGCACCCACCATGAACAAGCCATCGACATCTTCGCTTCTGTTGTGTGGCCGGAACCATGCACTTTGAACCAAGATGGGCTCAAGACCAAAACCTGCGCCTTTGTAAGACCACAAGCGATCTTGAAAATCTTGTGGCGTGGTGACTTTGGACGACACCACATGCTGCTTCAAATCAGGCAATACACTTTCTTGCAAAACGGTGGCGATGGCATCACGGTACTGCTCGGTGATGGCGGGCCAATCGGTTTCACTGCTCAAGTTGGGCACCACAGACAGCGCATAAAAACTGTCACAACCTTCAGGGGCAAGCGAAGGGTCGGTGGCGGTTGGACGGTACAAATACAAACTGAAATCTTTGGACAGTTTGTGATTTTTGAAAATATCTTGCAGCAAGCCTTTGTAGCGTGGGCCTAAGACCATCATGTGGTGCGGCACATCTTCGTACTTGCGGTTGGTGCCAAAGTACCAAACAAACAAGCCCGATGAATATTTGCCTTTGGCAATTCGCTTGTCGGTCCAATGCTTGCGGTGTTGTGGCTCAATGAGGTTGCGGTAGGTCCACGCAGCATCGCCATTGCTCACCACAATGTCGGCAGGCAAGTACTCGCCATTGGCCAACTCGACGCCTTGGGCACGGCCGCCTTCCACACGAATGCGTGTGACGGGTGCGTTGTAACGAATGGGTACTTGGCGTTCGTCCAATAGCTTCACCAACTCGCGCACAATAGCCCCGGTGCCGCCCATGGCAGAGTGCACACCCCAGCGGCGCTCCAAGGAATGAATGAGCGAGTAAACGCAAGTGACTGAATAAGGATTGCCACCAATGAGCAAGGGGTGAAAGCTCATGACGATGCGCAACTTGGGGTGCTTGATGTGCTGTGCCACCAAGCTGTAAATAGAGCGCCAAGCTTGCATGCGCGCCAAATTCGGCATGGCCTTGACCACATCGCCAATGGTTTCAAAGGGCACCATGCCCAGCTCAACAAAACCCAGCTGGAAACACTTCTCAGACGCCACCATCAGGTTCTTAAAACCTTGCACATCTTCTGGGCTGAATTTGGCAATTTGATCGAGCATTTGCTCGTCGTTGTTGCTGTAGTCAAAGTGGGTGCCGTCGTCAAATCGAATGCGGTAGAAAGGCGACATCAAGCGCAAATCAACATGGTCTTTCATTTCACGACCACACAGTGTGAAAAGCTCGGCAATGAGGTGCGGCAAAGTGATGATGGTAGGGCCGGCGTCGAAGGTAAAGCCATCTTGCTTATGCACATAAGCACGGCCACCGGGGGCATCGAGCTTTTCCAACATTTGAACGCGATAACCTTTGACGCTCAAGCGAATGGCGGCTGCTAAGCCACCAAATCCTGTGCCGATCACAATGGCTGTAGGGGCACGATGGCCAACTTCGGAGCTTGTGCTCGTGGGGTGGTTGTGATCGCCACCGCCACCGCCCGCGCCACCGTCGGTGTTAATTGACTTGAAGAGATTTGTCATGTGAATCCAAGTGAGCAGGCAATACCGAAGGCACATGAGCGTCAAAGGCAGCAGGCGTTTCTGTGTGGTGATGTTTGCGAATGGCCCAACGCCACAAGGCCGTGGTGTCTAGCGGCAGAACCAGCATGAAATGTTCGACAATGGCCAAGGCCAACATGGTACCCACCAAGACAGCGCCCACCACTTGTGCGGGTGTGGTGATGGGTTGGTTTGCAAATTCAATTAAGAGCCACAAACAGACACTGGCTGTGAGCACTGCAAATGGAAAAAATGCATTCATGCGGCGACGCTTGAAGAAACTCTCCAGATACGATAAGTGCGAAGGCAAGAATTCTTCACTCAAATTGCGAACGCCAAAAAACAAGTTCAACTTGGCGCTGGTGCGCATGATCCACAAGACCAAATAGGTGCCTGTGCCCACTTGGTTGGGCGCACCCCAAGTGATGGCCACAATGACCATGCCCACCAGGAGAATGGCCAACTCGTGCCACACCACCGCATTGAAGGACGCCGCAAATCGGGGCCAGCCTGTGGTGCTTTTCAAGATGGCTTTTTTTTGCGGGCCTGTGATCCAGCCCGTGAGAAAACTCAACTCGTTCCAGCCCCACGCCAACAAGGCACAAGTGAAAGCGCAGTAAGCGCCCATGACGCCTGTTTGTTGCGCTGTGTGAGACAAACCCGCCAAGGCACCCAGACCCAACCCAGAGGAGATCACCAAGCTCATGGTCACCGCAGTGCGTGACATGCGATTCAAAAGAATCACGATACCGGTGCTGAACCACCAGATAAAAATCGCAAATCCTAATGCAACAAAGGTGTCGGTCATCCTTGGCTTTCAGTGTCTGTTGGCAGGCAATTTACCAAGCAGGCACCATGCGCACATCTGCTGGCAAGGCATGGTGCTTGACAGGCAAGAAGTACAAGCGAAGGAAAGTGAGACCGCCCGAAATGGCCCAACGCGCACGATTCAGATTGCCGACCAAGCCGCCTTGCGCTTTGGCCGCATTCATCTGAGTTTGCACATGGAACAAGTGCGACAGACCTTCCCTGAAGGCTGGGTTGTCAATGTCCAAGCTAACTGGGAAAACTTGCTTGGTGATTTCGTTGGTGATTCGAAATACTTCATAGTCATATGTGTCCGACTCCAAACCCATCTCATGGTGCAGCATGGGGCGCGTGTGATCGCGAACATACATGGTGGCGTAGACGGCTAACAAGAAGAAACGAATCCAAAACACATTGCCACCGCGCAGTAAATGCGGGTTGGCACGCATGATCAAGGCAAACGATTCGCCATGGCGAAACTCGTCATTGCACCAGCGCTCAAACCAGCGAAAGATGGGGTGGAAGCGCTTGTCTGGATTTCTTTCCAGTTGACGGTAGATGGTGATATAGCGAGCGTAGCCAATTTTCTCGGACAAGTAAGTCGCGTAGAAAATGTATTTGGGTTTGAAGTAGGTGTAGGCCTTGGTGCGCTTCAAGTTACCCAAGTCAATGCCTAAACCAAAGTCCTTCAAAGCCTGATTGATGAAACTGGCGTGACGCGATTCATCGCGCGCCATATAGCGCATCAGTTGCTTGATGTCGGGGTTTTCAACATTTCTAAAAATTTCATTGTACAGAATACAACCCGAAAACTCGGAGGTGAGCGAGGAAATTAAAAAGTCCAAAAACTCTTGGCGCATTTCAGGGCTGACTTGGGAGAATCTTTCGGCCACTTCCCTGGTAAATTCTTCGTCGCGCTGAAAGTGATCGTGGTTGTTGTCGCCTTCGTATTCCGCCATCATTTTGTCCCATTCGGCACGCATCGGAGAGACGTCAAGCTTGTCCATGGCAGCAAAATCTGTTGTGTAAAAGCGAGGGCTGAGCATGGTGCTCTCAACCGCTTTTTGGGATGCTTGTTCAGCGGTGTCGATGCTTGTATTGGCTTGCATGAAAAAAGCTCCGGCTTGGTAAAAGGTTGACTGACTCAATCCTGAATCATTCAGGTTGCATGGCTAGAAATCTAGCGAATTCCGCTGTATTCGTGGGGCCAAATGACTCTAAATCGACTCGCTGTCCTGTGCTTGGGTCCATCAAAGTGACCCTGCCATCCACTCGGGCAATCAGATCAAAAGGTTGCGAGGAGCCGATGCCTCTGGAAAAACGTTCTCGCGCTAATGCGCGCAATGCGCCACGCACAAAACCTTGTTCGCCGTACAAAACCGTCAGGGTTTGTCCCGAGACGCCATCGGCAACGCGAACGCCCCCGTCTTTTTGATCTTCAAAAATCAATGAGCGCTGGACAGTGGGCGCGGCGGCAAGCTGATCAGGGCCGTTGCCAGTGATGCGGATCAAGCCCACTGAGATGAGTGAGAACGCAATGATGCCAGCTGAGAAATACAGGATCCAGCGAGGGAAACTGTCTGGCGCAATTGGCACGCCGGCTTGAGCAGACTGAACAAGTTGGGCTTGGCTCATGTTGCACTCACTTGCATCAAGGCGCCATCACGGCGATCGTTTTGAACTGCGCTTGCAGCTGCCACGGCATTGGCAGCAAGGCCCGTGCTTTGTGTCCATGCATCTCTCAGCTTTTCAGCCACCACTTGGACATCAGCGACCGCACGCAAAGTAGGTTCAGGCTTTGCAATGCGCCATGGCCGCACACTGGGCCACAAATGCACCCAACCTATGCGGTCATCGCCGTTCAAGGCTAAAGTGATATCGCCAAATCCGTTTTGATGCGCGCGCACATCGGCAGACACTATTTGCTTGAAGGGCAGGTTAAAAGACACCGTCAAGACGATGCCCAAGCGCATCACCACACGTTTATTGGTCACGGTATAGACCGTGGTACGCGCGGTGAAGTAGGCCAGTGTCCATAAAGTGGCCATGCCAATGACCGCCAATGGTGCAATCCATTTGATGGCCGACAAAACAGCCATGAAGCCTGCACCGCTTTCTAAAGCGGGCCAGGCACACACCAAGACCAAAGCTCCAAAATACAGCGCCAGTTTTTTGAAGTGAAAGGCTGAATAGGCCAAGGCGGCCACATCGGGTGAGCCCTGCCAAACAATGAACTCGTCGCTTGGCAAGCGTTCAGGCAAACCAAACTGCGGTTCAAACTCGTATTCATGACCCAAATTTTCGATCGCCATTGTCTTTTCCTCAACAGACTTTCAATTCGACTTCAATTGACACAAATCTGAAACTCAGATCAGCGGTTCGCTGCGCTTTGCATCGGCGTAGAAAGTACCGCCACCGTAATAAGCACTGATCTTTTCCTCTTCCAGTTTGGTGATCTGGTCAGGATTTCTCAGCGCTGGCACAGCCGCAAAATGACGCGCGTACACAGAATGCACTTCAACTTGGTTTCTGCGAATGACTGAAAACATCATGGGCAACAAAACAGTTTTGCCACCGGCAACTTCCACTTCCAAGTAGCGAAACATCATCTCAGCGGAATCTATCCAAATGTCTTTGACGGTTCCGCCTTGCTTGCCATCGCCCGCCATCACTGGCAGACCACGTGGGTCCACATCTTGTGAGGCTACGGTGTAATCGCTGACCAAGCGAAGTGGTTGAATCAGTGGTTTGCCGTGCGAAGTCGTTTCTGGCACATCTTCACGGCTGGCATAAGCGCCGGGGCCGACAGCTGCCAGCATGGCATCACCTTTGGGCTCAATGGGCGCGCCAGAAGTGGGGCTTGTGGCAACAGCGTTGTAAGCTGGTTCTTTGCGCATCAAGTCAGGCACGGTGACACTCCTGCCACCTTCCAACAAGAAGGTTTTCGGCTCAGGAATCGGAAAGCCCTTGACCACAGCGCGGCCGCTGCTGCTGGACTCAAGAGGATAACCCTCGCGGTGTCCTTCTTGAACAAGATAATAAATAAGGCCAGCGAAAAAGATCCAAAACACATACAACAGTATTTGCGCTAGATCGACGTAGCCAGTAATGTTTCCTACGGTTTGCATAACGACTTCTCCTTTTGAACAACTAAATACGAGACTCGGTCAAGCCGAGGGTTTGGGGAACTGCGGGTGAAAAATAGGTACTGCGCCTGACCAATGGGCCAACGGCAATCAAAGTCAAGAACAACAAAAGCATTTCGACGTGGTAGACCATGCTGTAACCCACGGAAGGATCCGTTAAAGCAGGGCCCAAGGCGCCTTGGCTGCTGAGCGTGGTCACGACATCGCGCAATGCACCCCCAATGAACATGGAAAGGCCCGCTGCAGCCGATTGCACGGCGCCCCAGGCACCCAAGGCCAAGCCGATGTAGGCTGACTCCATGCGCATGGCTGTAAACAATGTGCCCACTGCAAACAAGCCACCGCCATAACCGACGCCAAAAGCGCCAAAGCGAAATAGCCACCCCGCTTCAAGCGGTGCCGAGAAAATGACGGCAGAAAAGGCAGGCAAGCCGGCCAAAGCGCCATAGGCCGCCAAACGCATCGGGTCAATGCCATTCGCCAACTTGCGTCCTGCGACATAAAAGCCCAGCAGTCCACCGCCCGCCAACATGGCCGTCAGTGCACTCGTTGCACCCACACTCAGCTTGAGAATTTCACCGCCATAAGGCTCCAAAATAATGTCTTGCATGTTGAACGCCATGGTGCCCAGGGCAGTTGCCCACAAGAACCGCCGTGCTTGTGGAAGGGCAATGAACTCTGCCCAGACTTCTCTGAAGGGTCTGCGAATTTCAGTTTTCATTGCCGCGACACGTGCAAGGTTGCGTGGCTCTTGCTTCCACAGTGCAAAGCCGTTGAGAATGAGGACCACCAAGGCAGTGCCTTGCACCGTTTGAACCAAATATTCTGGCGTGAAGTTAGACAACAAGACGCTGTAGACCAAGCTACCAAACACGGCACCTACCAACAGCATGGTGTACATCAGCGCCACGACGCGGGGCCTGGTTTCTTCACTGGCTTGGTCTGTTGCCAATGCCAAACCTGCAGTTTGTGAAGTTTGTAAACCAGCGCCCACCATCAAGAAGGCCATGGCTGCAGCACCTTGTCCAACCCAGTCAGGCACAGGCACTTGGCCGCGGCCCGACAGCACCAAAAGGGCAAATGGCATGACCGCCAAGCCCAAGAATTGAATCAAGGTACCGCCCCACATGTAAGGCACGCGGCGCCAGCCAAAAGCAGATACATGCACATCGGACTGGTAGCCAGTGACTGCTCGCAACGGCGCCACCAAAAGGGGTAGGGCCAACATCATGGCGACCAACCAAGCGGAGACCCCCAGCTCGACAATCATCACCCGATTCAAAGTGCCAATCATGAGGGCAGTGGAGATGCCCATGGTGAATTTGAACAAAGACAAGCGCAACAACCGAGACATCGGCAAGCCTGCGCTGGTAACGTCGGCAAATGGCAACCAAGTCGAAGGCAGTTGCTTGACGTACTTGGAAAAAGTCTTGACTCTCATGAACGGACCCACTCCATGGCTTTGGATTTGTAAAAACCACTGGAGACTTTGTGCGCGCGCGCGCATTGCCAGTCGTTCAATGTTTCGTGAGTCTTCATCAGTTGGGCAATGCGGGTTTCTGCCATCGGTTCTAACCAAGGCGCGCGATCGCCACGGGGTAACAAACGGCCCACTGAAATCATGAGCGCCAACATGGGTGTGCGAGGTGCAAACGTAAACACAATGGACTGACTGGTACGTTCAGCCAACTGCGCAAGTGCATTGACAGCATCTTCCGTGTCATAGTGAATGATGGAGTCCATGGCTACCACGTGGTCAAAGTGGCCCAAGCTTTTGTCGAGCATGTCGCCACTTTGGAATTCAACCAGGTGAGCCACGTCGGCGGGAATTCTCTCCCTTGCTAAGTCGACCAAAGTAGGCGACAAATCGATGGCCACGACCTGAGCACCTAACCGGGCAGCTTCCACCGCCAACGCACCTGTGCCGCAGCCCGCATCCAAAATGCGTTTGCCGCGAAGGTCTTCGCCCAACCATGACACCAAGGTGGCTCGCATCTGATCTCGACCGGCACGAACGCTTGCACGAATGCGACCGACAGGTGCGTCGGAAGTGAGTTTTTCCCACGCCGCGACAGCCGTCCGATCGAAGTAATGTTCGATCTGCCCTCGACGCTGTTCGTAAGTCATTTCATTCACAGTCTTGGTCTCAATCAAAACCCAACAGGTCAAAAATATCGCGGTCTTTCATAGGAACCGCAGAATAGGCTTCTCCGCCCAGCCACATGCTAGCAGCCAGTCGCATGTATTCTTTTTGCACAGCCTCCAACTCAGGCGAGTACTCCATCTCAAAGAGTGTCGATTTTTTCAAACGGCTGCGGCGAATCACATCTAGGTCCGGAAAGTGTGCGGCCAGCTTTAATCCAATGCGATCGTTGTACTTGTCAATTTGATCAGTGGCTGCACTGCGATTGGCGATCACACCGCCCAACCGCACGTTGTAATTTTTGGCCTTGGCGCCAATGGCTTGCACAATGCGATTCATCGCAAAGATGGAATCAAAGTCATTGGCCGTGACGATCATGGCACGATCGGCATGCTGCAAGGGTGCAGCAAATCCACCGCAGACCACATCGCCCAACACATCAAAAATCACCACGTCGGTGTCTTCTAGAAGGTGGTGCTCTTTGAGCAACTTCACCGTCTGACCCACCACATAACCACCACAGCCTGTCCCTGCGGGCGGGCCACCTGCTTCCACACACATCACACCGTTGTAGCCTTCAAAGACAAAGTCTTCGACGCGCAACTCTTCGGCGTGAAAGTCAACTGTTTCGAGCACATCAATGACGGTGGGCAACATCTTCTTGGTCAGTGTGAAGGTGCTGTCGTGCTTAGGGTCGCAACCAATTTGTAAAACTCGCTTCCCCATTTTTGAAAATGCAGCAGACAAGTTGGACGATGTGGTGCTTTTGCCAATGCCGCCCTTGCCATAAATGGCAAAGACTTTGGCATTGCCAATTTTCACATTCGGGTCAAGTTGAACTTGCAAGCTGCCCTCGCCATCCAATTTGGGATTGCGTTTCACCGTGGGGAACGGTAGGGTTTCAACATTCATGGGGTAGCTCCTTCATAGACGCCTTCTAAGCGATCTTCCAGTTCTTCACTTACTTGTCGAAGGGCTTGCAAGGTCTCGGCATCGGGTTGCCAATAGTTGCGTTCAGACGCTTCGATCAAACGGTTTGCCACGCGGGCAGAGGCCGTCGGATTCAGTTTGGCCAGGCGATCGCGCATGGCCGGGTCAAGCATGAATGTCTCAGACAGTTGCTTGTAAACCCAAGGTTGGACTTGTCCTGTGGTGGCCGACCAGCCCATGGTGTTGGTCACATGCGACTCGATTTGGCGCACGCCTTCGTAGCCATGTTCCAGCATGCTTTCGTACCACTTAGGGTTCAGCATGCGTGTGCGAATTTCAATCGACACTTGTTCTTTCAGAGAACGAACACTCGCATTGCCCTTGGTTTGATCACCAATGTAGACCGGTGGTGTTTTGCCACCCTTGGCCAGCTTGACCGCTTGGGTAATGCCACCCAAGGTGTCAAAGTAGTTGTCGACGGTGGTCACACCCAACTCAACAGAATCTAAGTTTTGATAAGTCAATTGCACATCGGCCAATGCGGTTTGCAACAGGGCTGTTTGCTGAACTGCTCGGCCCGTGCGTCCGTAAGCAAAACCCTTGCGGCGTTTGTAGGTTTCTGCCAGTTCGCCCTCATCTTCCCAGCGGCTGCTTTCCACCAGGTTGTTCACGTTGGAGCCATAGGCACCTTCGGCATTGCCATAGACCCGCAAAGAAGCTGTTTCTAAATTGCAGCCGTGCTCTTGTTGATACGCCAGCGCATGCTTGCGAATCCAGTTCATCTCAAGGGGCTCGTCAGCCGATGCGGCCAAGAATGCGGCTTCTGCCAACAACTTGATTTGCAGTGGCATGAGGTCGCGGAAGATGCCTGACAAAGTCATGATCACATCAATGCGAGGGCGTCCCAATTCTTCTAAAGGAATGAGGCTGGCACCTGCAATGCGGCCATAACTGTCAAAGCGAGGCATGGCACCCATCAAGGCCAAAGCTTGTGCAATCGGAGCGCCTTCGTTCTTCAAGTTGTCACTGCCCCAAAGCACCATGGCAATCGATTCTGGCAAGGGGTTGCCATCGGCACAGTGGCGTTCAATGAGCAATTGGGCTTGAACTTTGCCATCCCGAACGGCCAAGGCACTGGGAATTCTGAAGGGGTCAAAGCCGTGAATATTGCGGCCTGTGGGCAACACGGCGGGTGTGCGCAAAATGTCGCCACCCGGTGCAGGCCGAATGTAACTTGCGTCCAAAGCTCTGAGGATGGCGGACACTTCGGTGTCAACGGCCAAGTGGGCCTGAGGTTCAACCAATTCCCGCAAGACCTCTAAGCTGGCATGGGTGCGCGGCAAGCCCGCAGCCTTCAAAGCGCGCTCTGCGGAATGACCTTCTACCAAAGCCTCCACACTTGCGCGCTCAAGTTGCATGCCGTGATTGGCTTCGGCCATGGCCAGCAACATGTCAACCTGTTGGGCGGCGCTCGGTGCACGACCCGCCACATGCAAACCATGTGGAATGAGTGTGTACTCAAGCTCGAGCATTTCTTCGCCCAAGCGCATCACTTGTTTGTCCAAATCGGCGCCCATGGTGGCTGCATCCCAAACGGGTTCTGCAGTGACCAAATCAAGTTCCACCGCTTGGGCTTGAATGACCTCTGCCAAAGAAATCCGCTCGTTGTTGCCACGTTCCAATGAACGAAAGCGCTCGAGCGATGATTTGAGCTCGTTCAAACCTTTGTACAAACCTGCTTGTGCAATGGGTGGTGTGAGGTAGCTGATCAAAGTTGCCCCAGAACGACGCTTGGCAATAGCGCCTTCTGAAGGATTGTTGGATGCGTACAAATACACATTGGGCAAATCGTCAATCAAACGATCGGGCCAGCACGTGCCGCTCATGCCAGATTGTTTGCCAGGCATGAATTCAAGCGCGCCATGCGTGCCAAAGTGAAGTACGGCATGCGCTTTGAAATCTTCGCGCAAATAGCGATAGAAAGCCGAGAAGGCATGCGTCGGTGCCAAGCCTTTTTCAAACAACAAACGCATCGGGTCACCTTCGTATCCAAACGAAGGCTGAACACTCACCAGCACATTGCCAAACTTCTTGCCCAAGACAAAAATGGAACTGCCGTTGCTGAGTTGACGGCCAGGTGCAGGGCCCCACTGCGCTTCAATTTCTTTGAGCCAGCGCTCACGTTTGACGTGATCGTCAGCAGAGATCAAAGCATGCACATTGGCATCTGCGCCATGTTGTGCCGCATTGCCATACAACAAGGCATCGCGCAATTCGTCTACGCTGGATGGCACATCGACTTGGTAACCTTGGGCCTTCATGGCGGTCAGGGTGTACCACAAAGATTCGAAAACAGACAAGAATGCGGCCGTGCCAATGTTGCCTGCATTGGGTGGGAAGTTGAACAGCACAATGGCCACGTTGCGGTCTTTGCGTTCGCTGCGTTTCAAGGCCACCATCTTGCTCACCCTGGCTGCCAACATGATGGCGCGCTCTGGGCAAGAGTGCATGTCTTGAGCGGTATTGCTTTCACCAAACGTACAAGCATGGTGACAGCCATTGCATGTCACACCTGCCGCGCCTGGACGTCCGCCAAACACCATCGGACTGGTCGAGCCATCAAGTTCAGGGATTGCCACCATGATGGTGCTTTCAACCGGCAACAAGCCGCGGTCTGAACCACCCCATTGGTCCAGTGTTTGAAACTCAACTGGGTGCGCTGCGACATAAGGCACATCCAGTTTGGCCAGCACTTCTTCGGCGGCCTTGGCATCGTTGTAGGCAGGGCCGCCAACCAGTGAGAAACCACTGAGTGAGACCACGGCATCTACACAAACTTGACCATTCTTCATGAAAAATTCATCGATGGCGGGACGCGAGTCCAAGCCAGCGGCAAAGGCGGGAATCACGCGCAAACCTTTTGACTCCAAGGCGGCGATCACGCCGTCGTAGTGTCCGGCATTGCCTGACAACAAATACGAGCGCAACAACAATACGCCCACAGTGCCTTTGACGGGAATACCTTTGGGCAGAGGCAATGCATTGGCGTCTTCACTGAACCTTCCGGCCATGCGGGGGTGGTACACACCTACCTCGGGATAGTCAACGGGGGCTTCAACCTTGATCTTGCCGCGCAATGATTTGCGAGGGCCATCGGCACCGCGGTCAATCAGGTGACGCACCATGTTCAACACATTGTCGTCAGAGCCGCCTAGCCAGTATTGCAAAGTGATGAAGTAGGCGCGCACGTCTTGGGCTGTGCCTGGAATAAAACGCAGCAACTGAGGCAAGCGGCGCAACATTTTCATTTGTGCGGCACCGCCTGTGGCAGGTTTGTCTTTGCCACCACCGCCCCGCAATTTTTTCAACAAAGCCATGGGGCCACTGGCGGGCTTGCTCATGTCAAACTGGCCAAAGCGAGTGAGTTGGGTCACTTCTGTGGCACTGGCCATGCAAACCATGGCATCGCAGTTCATGCGGCGTGCGCGCAGGTCGTCCAAGATGGGCAAAAAGTGATCTTCAAGGAAGAGCATGCCGCAAAGCACAATGTCGGCTGAAGCAATATCGGCTTTGCATTTGGCAATGAGGACATCATTGCCTGTGTATTCCGACGCGGCGTGAAGACTCCAAGTCAGGCCTGGAAAATCGCGCTTCAATTGCGCGTTGGCGCGATTGAACGAACTCGCAAAGTGCGTGTCCATGGTGACCACCACCATTTTGATGGGGGTGGTATCACGTATGTTCAGCTTAGGACTGTGAGTAGTAAGCTTTAGATTCATACAGTGTCTCCGTCGTGATCAAAGTCACGCCGCGTTCGATGGCATATTTCTCGGTATTTCGACGGGCCTTGCCGCGAACGAAAAATGGTATTTTTTTGAGTTCTTTTTCTGCGCCGGCATCCCATGCCGCAATTTGGATGCTTGAAGTACTTTGCGCCACAGCCTGAGTCAGTGAGGTCGCCTCAATTTGCTCTGGCACGGCCGTTGTCGTTGTGGGTGCTGACTGCTGAGTTTGAACATGAACACCGCCCCCCAAGTGCGAGGGCGCCGCATCTTCGTGAAATTCTGAGTCGCCGCGGAACATGCCAATGAGGTGCTCTTCCAAGCCCATCATCAATGGGTGCACCCATGTGTCAAACAAAACGTTGGCGCCTTCAAATCCCATTTGGGGTGAATAGCGCGCAGGAAAATCTTGCACATGAACAGGGGCTGAAATCACCGCGCAAGGCACGCCCAATCGCTTGGCAATGTGCCGCTCCATTTGGGTACCGAGCACCAATTCCGGATTCAATTCAGCAATGCGCGCTTCAATTTCCAAATAGTCGTCACTGATCAAAGCTTCTACGCCATACAGTTTGGCCGCATCACGCACTTCGCGCGCAAACTCGCGGCTGTAAGTGCCAATGCCCACGACAGTAAAGCCCATTTCATCGGCAGCCACTTTGGCCGCAGCCACTGCATGCGTGGCATCGCCAAACACAAACACGCGTTTGTTGGTGAGGTAAGTGGAGTCTACTGAGCGCGCGTACCAAGCAGCGCGCGATTGCGCTTTGGCCAAGGCAGCTTCAGGATCAAGTCCAGCCAATTGCGCAACTTCACGCACAAAGTCGCGCGTAGCGCCATTACCAATGGGAATGGTTTTGGTAAACGCTTGGCCAAATTGCCGCTGCAACCACTGCGCACTCAAATTGGCAATTTCAGGATAGAGAACTACATTGAACTGTGCATCGGCCAAGCGGGCAATGTCTGCAGGTGTTGCAGACAGCGGTGCCACCACATTGATTTCAATGCCCATGTCTGTGAGCAACTTGCGAATTTCAGTCAGGTCATCACGGTGCCTAAAACCCAACGCGGCGGGTCCTAAGATATTGCAACGCGGTTTGCTGCCTTGTGTCTTCTCAATCTGATCCGCTGGCAAAGCCAAGTTGCGAACCAATTGGTAAAAAGTCTCTGAGGCGCCCCAGTTTTCTTTGCGCTGATACGAAGGCAATTCCAAAGCCACCACAGGCACTGGCAAGTTGAGTGCTTTGCACAAACCACCTGGATCGTCTTGAATCAATTCAGCGGTGCACGATGAACCCACCAACATGGCTTTGGGCAAGAAACGCTCATAGGCTTCGCGGGCTGCAGTTTTAAATAGTTCTGCAGTATCACCCCCCAAATCACGCGCTTGAAACGTGGTGTAAGTCACGGGTGGGCGCTTTTGCAAACGCTCAATCATGGTGAACAACAAATCTGCGTAGGTATCGCCCTGAGGCGCATGCAACACGTAATGCACTTCTTCCATGGCCGTGGCGATTCGCATCGCACCCACATGGGGAGGTCCTTCGTAAGTCCAGAGTGTGAGTTGCATGGCTCTGGTTCCTTTAAGCGGCTAGGCGCATGCGGCGCACCAGAGGACGGGTAAAAAGTTCGGCCAAATCACCGGCTTGATCAAAGCCTTGAATGGGTGTGAACACTAACTCAATGGCCCACTTGGTGGTCATGCCTTCAGACTCCAAAGGATTGGCCAAGCCCAAGCCGCAGACCACCATGTCGGGGTGCAAAGCGCGGCAACGGTCGAGTTGTTTTTCAACGTGTTGGCCTTCAGACAAGAAGGTGCCTTCAGGCAACATGGCCAACTCCATGGCCATGTGTTGACGGTGCAAATAGGGTGTGCCCACTTCTAACAACTTCATGCCCAATTCACGCGACAAAAACCGCGCCAAAGGAATTTCAAGTTGTGAGTCGGGGAAGAAGAAAATACTTTTGCCATCCAAGTGCAACTTGGCACGAGACAAGGAAGCTTTTGCTCTGGCAGTCGGTGCTGCCACTGCCGCATCAAAGCGCTCTTTCGAGACATCAAACGCATTCGCAGCCGATTGCAACCATGCTGTGGTGCCTTCAATGCCCAGCGGGAAAGGTGCTGGTAACAAGCTAGCGCCCCGCGCTTGCAGAGCCTTTGCGGTGTCTGCCAAAAAGGGTTGTGCCAGCAACAAACGTGTAGCAGGGCCAATCGGTGCTTGATCATCAGCACGGCGCGGTGGAAAGAAGCGCACTCGCTCAATGCCCATGTGATTCAGAATGCGCACAAACTGATCTTCCACCACATCGGCCAGCGTGCCCACGATGACCAACTCTTGCGGTGCATCGGCGGCGGCAGTGGGAAGGCCAGGCACCATAGATGCCAAGCAAGCATCTTCACCTTGGGTGAAAGTGGTTTCGATGCCACTGCCGGAATAATTCAGTACGCGCACCGAAGATGCGTGTTGCGCAGACAGCCTAGAGGCTGCACGCGACAAATCCAGTTTGATCACTTCGGAAGGACATGAGCCTACCAAGAAAAGAAGTTTGATTTCAGGGCGCCGCGCCAGCAATTGATTGACCACCCGATCGAGTTCGGTATTGGCATCGGACAGACCCGCCAAATCGCGTTCGTCAATGATGGCCGTTGCAAAGCGTGGTTCCGCAAAAATCATCACGCCAGCAGCAGACTGAATCAGGTGCGCACAAGTGCGTGAGCCCACGACCAAGAAGAACGCATCTTGAATTTTTCGGTGCAACCAAATGATGCCTGTTAAGCCGCAGAAAACCTCGTGTTGTCCGCGCTCGCGCAGCACGGGCGCATCACTGCAAC
>Ga0214919_10004930_pt1 | contig 19187 bp, 18 predicted proteins | sample LL1503_MetaG_FD_177994 | JGI IMG/M metagenome (GOLD analysis project Ga0214919, IMG submission 177994) | Freshwater microbial communities from Lake Lanier, Atlanta, Georgia, United States - LL-1503 | ecosystem: Environmental > Aquatic > Freshwater > Lake | place: USA: Georgia | collected...
GCAGCTCTGAATATGCTTCGCCAGATTGGCACCCCTGACAGAATTCCTGAATTTATTGCCAAAGCTAAAGATAAAAATTCTGGCTTTAGACTGATGGGTTTCGGCCATCGTGTGTACAAAAGCTATGACCCTCGTGCAGCAGTTATGAAAGAGACCTGCCAAGAAGTCTTAAAAGAACTGGGGCAAATTGATAATCCTATTTTACAAGTCGCTATGCAGTTACAAGATATTGCCTTGAAAGACCCCTATTTCATTGAGAAAAAACTTTATCCAAACGTCGATTTTTATTCTGGAATCGTCATGGACGCGATTGGCATTCCATCCAATATGTTCACCGTGATTTTTGCGCTTGCTAGAACCGTCGGATGGATTTCTCATTGGAACGAAATGATTGCCGATCCCAATGCTAAATTATGCCGCCCACGTCAGTTATATACGGGCCCCACGGAGCGCGAATTTAAAAATATGAAAAGCAGATAACTTATTTAATTAAATTTATAACTTCTCTCTCTGTTGGTATTTTTAAAATACCTAAAACTAAAAGCCCCTTTTAAATATTTTTATTTTTAAGGGGCTTTTTTTATCGCCTCACAAACTTGCTCTACCGCCTCTAAAATTCTGGGCCCCGGTCTTGAAAAAATATCAGAATTAATCTCCAACTCCTGATGATTTTTTACCGCATTGATTTCAGGCCAGTCAGACCATACGGACCAATCAGCAGGTTCCATGCCAATCATCAAATCTGGATTTTTTTCAATCACGGCGCTCTCAGCAACTTGAAAAGCAGGGCTATTTATTTCTCCGAAAATATTCTCACCACCGCATAAATTAATAATCTCTGATTGGATACTCCCACACCCTGCTGTAAACAAAGGCTGTGAGGCTATCTGAATAAAAACTTTAACTATTTTTTTATTATCTAAATTTTTATTTTTAAAACTTAATTTTTTTAAATTTAAATCAAAATTATTTGCCTCTTGATTAGCTAATTTTTCATGCCCCGTTAAAACCCCAAAATCCCGCATCCATTTGGAAATATCAGATAGTTTTTCGCTCTCAATCACTAAGACAGGAATTCCCATGGCTCTTAGCTTATTAATATCAAAAACAGAGGTCCCATCTTGCCAGGCAATCACCAAATCAGGATTTAAGCCCACGATTCTGGGTAAATTAATAGTCCTAACGCCAGCAACGATGGGTAAAGATGAAGCTTGCTTCGGATAATCAGAACTAGAACCCACGCCCACTAAATCATTCCCCGCCCCAATAGCAAATAAAATTTCAGTGCTATCTGGAGATAAAGAAATAACTCTTTGAGCGGGCGTTTTTAAATTAACTTCAACACCATCGGCGCCAGTAACTCCCGCTAAGCCAAAACTAGATTTAAAAAAAAACAAAAAAATTAAAAATAAAAAATACTTTCTCATAATCTTTTTCTATAAAAATCCCAGTCAAAATATTTTCCCGGATCCGTCTTTCTACCCGGCGCAATATCTTCATGGCCCTGAATATTATTTAAACTAATTTCTGGATACGTTTTTAAAATAATTTTGGTAATTTTTATCAAACTTTCATACTGAGCGGGCTCAAAAATTTGATCATCCGTCCCTTCCAGCTCAATGCCTATTGAAAAATCATTGCATTTGTCCCGGCCTTTAAAACTAGAAACCCCGGCATGCCAGGCTCGATGCTTAAAACTCACAAACTGAAAAATTTCTCCAGATCTAGAAATAAAAACATGAGCAGATAATTTTTTGTTTCGTAACTCTTGCTGGTAATAAGGGTGAGACTCGCAATCTAAGACATTTAAAAATAAATCTTGGACAGCACCAGATCCAAACTCGCCAGGCGGTAGAGAAATACAATGAATCACTAGAAGAGAGGGTGTCTCTCCAGCGGGTCTTGGATCAAAATTAGGAGAGTTTAATAATTTTATTTCAGCTGAGCTGAGCCAGCCGTCCGGGGTAATATGCATGAGAGACCCTCAAAAAACTGGGCATTGTCTCAAAATATCCCCCCTTCGCCAAACGAAATTTCTCCCTTAAACTCCGCTCCCTTTTTTATTAAATTTTAAAATTTAGAGAAAATTATCAATGGCCAAACTGCATTTTTATTACTCCGCGATGAACGCTGGTAAAACAACGATCTTGCTGCAATCTAATTACAACTATAAAGAGCGCGGCATGAATACCCTGCTTTATACGCCCCAAATCGATAATCGAGTCAGGTCCGGATTAATTGCCTCCAGAATTGGCCTACAAGCGGATGCCCGCATGTTTGATCAGAATTTTAATATTTTCGAAGATGTTAAAAATCAAATAAAAACACTCGGCAAAATTCACTGTGTCTTTATCGACGAAGCGCAGTTTTTAAACAAAGCCCAAGTTGAACAGCTGACAGATATTGTCGATGTTTTAAACATCCCGGTTTTAACTTATGGCTTGAGATCAGATTTTATGGGTCAGCCTTTCGAAGGCAGTTTATATTTAATGACCTGGGCAGAAGAATTATCTGAGATTAAAACCGTCTGTCATTGTGGCTCTAAAGCGACCATGGTTTTAAGACTAGACGCTCAGGGCAAGCCTATTTTTTCTGGTGATCAGATAGCGATTGGGGGCAATGAGTCTTATTTATCCGTCTGTCGCAAGCATTATAAAAAAAGAGAAACGGGGTTTTGATCCAAAACCAGTATTTTTAATTATTTGAAAAATAAAGATATTTAATATTTTTACCTCACGAGATAGAGATTTGACGATTTCGTGAGGTGAAAAACACTCTCAAACACACCTCACGAGATAGCGATTTCTCATTGCCGTGAGGTAAAAAACACCATAGACTCCACCTCACAAGTTTAAGAAAACACCATCTTGTGAGGTAATTAAACCCATGCCCCCTCTTCCTGCTTATATTGGCCGCCAAAAAGAATTAAAACTCTTAAGCTCATTACTTCAAAAAAATACGGCCAGCTTGATTGTCTTCAAAGGTCGGAGGCGAGTTGGTAAAAGCCGTTTAGCTCAAGAGTTTGCTAAAAATCATCGGTTTTTTAAATTTTCTGGCTTAGCACCTACTGAGGGCACGACACCAGAAATGCAAAGACAAGAATTCATGAAGCAGCTCTCCAATCAAACAGGCCTTCCAAAAATTAATTTTGATGATTGGACTGATGCCTTCTCCCTGCTTTCTTCACAGGTTAAAACAGGCCGGGTCATTATTTTATTAGATGAAATTTCTTGGATGGCTCAAGGGGCACCTGACTTCTTACCTAAATTAAAAAATGCTTGGGATTTGAATTTAAAAGATAACCCAGAGCTAATTTTGATTTTATGTGGCTCTATTTCTTCGTGGATTGATACGAATATTTTGCAAAGTACGGGATTTGTCGGACGAATCTCACTGGTTTTATCTCTAGAACCCTTAACGCTCAGAGACTCGAGCATTTTTATTAAAAATATTGCACCTCACTTATCTAAAGCCGAGCAATTTCAAATTCTTTCTATAACAGGCGGCATCCCAAAATACCTGGAAGAAATACTGCCTCAGGCTCCTGCTGCTGAAACCATCCAGCACTTATGTTTTACACCAGAAGGTTTTTTATTTCGGGAGTTTAACAATATTTTTACAGATTTATTTTCCAAAAAAAGCCCGACTTACATCAAAATATTAAAGGCTCTGACTGATGGGAAACATCTTTTTACTACACTCTGTGAAGAACTAGAGCTTTCTAAAAGTGGTTCTGTCAGTGAGTATTTGAATGATTTAATCCAAGCAGGATTTATTAAAAAAGATTTCTCTTGGAACCTCAAAACTCAAAGCATGACTCAAAGTAGTCATTATCGAATCAGCGATAATTACGCCCGCTTTTATCTGAAATTTATTTTACCCAATCAAGAAAAAATCCAGTCGGGTTTATTTAAAAATCAGAGCCTCAGCGCACTACCCAATTGGGAAGGCATTATGGGACTGCAATTTGAAAACTTAGTTTTACAAAATAGAGATTTAATTTGGCAAGCGGCTGGAATTTCGCCCAATGGCATTGTGATTGAAAACCCGTTTTTTCAAAAACCCCATAGCGAAAACAAGGGCTGCCAAATCGATTATTTAATCCAGACCCAATACAACACCCTGTTTCCCTGCGAGATTAAATTTTCCCAAAATAACCCCATTGGCCTATCTGTAATCACAGAGATGAAAGAAAAACTAGAAAATTTATCTCTCCCTAAAAACTTTTCTTACTGGCCGGTTTTAATCCATGCCGGTGAAATCAGTCCAAAAATCAGCGCTGCTCAGTATTTTTCTAAGATCATCGATTTTGGCCAGTTCTTAACTTAAAAATCTCCTGACTTCCGCCCCTAATTTTTGATATGCTCCCCGGCTTTTTGAGCTGGGGAATAGGGAAAATATGGCCATGGAAACAAACTCACTTAACAATTCAGTCATTACTTTTCAGGATTTGATCTTAACCCTTCAGAAATACTGGTCCGAGCAAGGCTGTGTGATCGTCCAGCCTTATGACATGGAAGTGGGTGCAGGAACTTTTCATCCAGCGACTTTTCTAAGAGCGATTGGACCTGAGCCCTGGAATGCGGCCTATGTCCAGCCTTCTAGAAGACCAAAAGATGGCCGCTATGGTGAAAACCCAAACCGAGGCCAGCACTATTATCAATTTCAAGTCGCGCTAAAGCCCTCCCCAGAAAATATCCAAGAATTATATTTAGGATCTCTCAGAGCCTTAGGTTTTGATCTTGAAAAACACGATATTCGCTTTGTCGAAGACAATTGGGAATCGCCGACTCTGGGCGCCTGGGGCTTAGGCTGGGAAGTTTGGTTAGACGGCATGGAAGTCACCCAATTTACTTATTTTCAACAGGTCGGCGGCTTAGATTGCAACCCCGTACTTGGCGAAATTACCTATGGCTTAGAGCGCCTGGCCATGTATCTACAAAATAAAAATTCCATGTTTGATTTAATTTGGGCCCGCACTCCCAATGGCCCTGTGACCTACGGCAATGTGTTTCATCAGAACGAAGTCGAGATGTCGGCTTATAACTTTGAACAAGCGCCTGTTAATAAATTATTTGAATTATTTGATCTATTTGAATCTGAATCTCAAAGATTAATGGGTTTAAATCTCCCACTCCCTGCTTATGAAATGATGTTAAAAACGTCTCATACGTTTAATTTATTAGACGCTCGGGGTGCTATTTCAGTCACTGAACGCCAAAGATATATCTTGAGAATCAGAGCGCTTTCTAGAGCTATTGCTGAGGCTTATTTTCAATCTCGTGAGGCTTTAGGGTTTCCGATGTTGTGCAAAGATCAAAAGGGCGGACACGCAGGTCCCGCCCCTACATACCCCTCTTCCCAAAACTTAAAAAATTCAGATGATTTTCTATTTGAATTACTGACCGAAGAGCTCCCGCCCAAATCTCTCTTATCTTTAATTCAGGCACTCAGCACTGAAATAAAATCAGGCCTAGAAAAATCAAATATTCCCTTTGAAAAACTCTCTTATTTTGCAACGCCAAGACGCTTATCTATTTATATTTCAAACTTAGCTTCAAAATCCCAGGATCAAATAATTTCTAAACGCGGCCCAGCAGTCTTGGCCAGCTTTGATCAAGATAAAAACCCCAGCAAGGCTTTATTAGGTTTTTTAAGTTCCGTGAACTTAACACCCCAAGATCTAGAAAAATTAACGCGTGAAATCACAGACAAAGGCGAGTATTTTTCTTATCAGGGCACCCAAGCAGGCCAATCTATTCAAAACCTCCTCCCCCAAATTATTCAGGCCAGCTTAAATAAACTTCCCATTCCCAAACTCATGCGCTGGGGATCAAGCCAGATTCACTTTGTCCGCCCCGTACACTCACTCATCATGCTCTATGGAGATCTGATTATTCCTGGAACTATTTTGGGATTAGAGTCTGGAAGAGAAACCCAGGGGCATCGCTTTCATAGCCCCGAAAAAATCAAAATTAACTCCGCACAAACTTATTTAGATCAACTTAGAAAAAATCATGTATTGGCTGACTATCAAGAGCGTCAAGAAATTATTAAAAATCAGATTTTGAAAATCTCTCAGGATCTCAAAGCCACACCACTTTTACCTCAAGACCTCTTAGATGAAATTACCAGCATTACTGAATGGCCAGAGGCGCTACTTTGCGAGTTTTCTCCAGAGTTTTTAACCACGCCCTCTGAAGCTTTAGTGTCTGCTCTACAACAACATCAAAAATGCGTGGCGCTTAAAAATCCCCAGGGTGAGTTAATGCCCTATTTTATTGCTATTGCGAATTTAAACTCGACGGATCCAAAGAAAGTCATTGAAGGTAATCAAAAAGTCGTCAGAGCCAGACTCTCAGATGCCAGCTTTTTTTATCAGACTGATTTGAAAATTAAATTAGACCAGCCAGACATCACCCAGGCTCTCTCAAAACTGACTTATCAAATCAAATTAGGCAGCATGCTAGATAGACAAATTAGAATCGCTGACTTGTCTAAAACGATTGCCCAAGAATTAGGGTTTGATATTCACCTGGCCCACCGTGCTGGGGCCTTATCTAAAACAGATCTAGTTTCCAACATGGTCATGGAATTCCCAGAGCTTCAGGGGATCATGGGGTCTTACTATGCCAAAGCGATGGGAGAAAATTCAGAAATATCTCAGGCCATTCAAGAGCAATATTTGCCTAGATTTTTAGGCGACGCACTACCTAAAACCAATACTGGAATAGCTTTAGCGCTGGCTGAAAAACTAGACAGCCTGATTGGAATATTTGGCATCGGTGAAAAACCCACTGGTTCTAAAGACCCGTTTGCCTTAAGACGCCAAGCCCTGGGTATGATCAAAATTCTGCTGGACAAAAAATTAAATTTAAATTTATTAAAAATAATTACTTTTTCACTTCAATTATTTAATTCTAAATCTTTACTTTCTAATCAAAATACTGGCCCTGAAGTTTATGAATTTATCTTAGAGCGACTCAAAAATAATTTCATAGAATCTGGCATGAACCCCAGTATTTTCGAGGCAGTCAAACAATCTAACCCAGCGCCACAAACACTCACTGATTTTGAATTAAGAGCCCAGGCGGTTATTAATTTTATGAAACTCCCAGAAGCTGAAAGTCTTTCTGCGGCGAATAAACGCGTGAGAAATATTTTGAGTAAAAATTTAAATCAAAATGCATTAACTCAAAACTTATTAAACCCAGATTTATTAATAGAGCCTGCTGAAATAAATTTATTTAAAAACTTAAATCTAGTTTTAGACCAGGCGAATCCAGAACTAGAAAATAAAAATTATGACCAGTACTTAAAAATCCTTTCCCAGTTAAAAAATCCCATTGATCAATTTTTTGAGCACGTGATGGTGATCTGTGAAGAGATCAATTTAAAAAATAACCGATTGGCTCTATTAAATTTACTAGATCAGGCGTTTGCCAAGATTGCAGTGATTGGCTGTATTGCGGGGTGATTGTCACTACCTTCTGACATCGTCTCTCCCCTTGCGGGAGAGACAGGCCTGACAGGCGCTAGCCTGTAAGGACAGAGAGGGGGCGCCAATAGGTGAAATTTAAAATTTAAAAATCCACCTCACAAAATTCTCAGTAAAAATTATAAAAAACTTGTAACAGCATTGTTGATTCAAACAACTCATTGTTACGATTCCGCCGCTTTTTTAAACTTAAAAATAAGTTTGATAGTGCATCTTAAGTTTTTAATTTAATTTTCGTTTTTTTATTGAGGAGAGAGTGTATGTCGAGTTTTGCCGCCAGTAGTTCAGTCCCTTATTCCGATCCAAAATCAGGATCTAATCCCCAAAATCCACAAGATAAAAAACCTTTGATTCCAGTTTGGGCTCGAGAAGTTGCCAAGACCAGTGGACAAATAGCCATGTCGGGTGCTGCTACAGGTGCTGCCTGCGATGTGATCGCACAGCCGTTTTATCGCGTACAAACTCAAGCAATGATCCAAGGCGCGAATCCTAATGGTGTTCAATATACAGGGGTCTTTGATGGACTCAGAACCATCTATTGACAAGATGGACCTAAAGGATGGTTCCGTGGATTGCCTGCTGTATTAAGCGCTGGGCCTTTTGGAACGGGTTTATTTTTTATGGGTTTATTTGGCACTCAAGGGGCCTATAAAGACTCGTCAGTCGAAGCTTGGGCCAGTAAAAAATTTGGCAAAGATCAAGCTTTGTTTGCAAGCAATTTTGTTAGTGGCTACATGGGCCAGCTGTCTGCCTCTCTCTTTTTCGTTCCAAGCTCTGTGGTCAGCGAATGCCAGCAAGCTAAAGGATTTAATCAAGAATTTGAAAAATTAACTTTACGACAATCGATCAGTCAGATTTATAAAATGGGTGGGGTTCTAGGCTTTTATAAAGGCCTCTGGCCTCAAGTTTTATCTTTTGGAACTTGTCATGCACTGAGTGTCCCTGTGTACATGCACCTTAAAAAAGAAGCAGAAGCTTTAGGCTATTCAGGGGGGCCATGAGCATTGCTTGCGGCGTCGCAGGCTATGGATTTGGGTCTTATCTCACCCAACCGCTTGCCGTCGCTAAAAACAGACTTCAAGTGGCTAAAATTAATCCGGAACTTTTCCCAGAAACCAATACCCCATCCGCAATCCTAGGCATTGCTCGACGTGAGGGCGTTAAAAGCTTAATGAGCGGTGCCAATTCACGCGCAGCGTTTATCATGACACGCCTAGGGCTAGGTATCCCATTGGCAGGCATTGCTCAGAAAAAACTCGAAGAGCTATTTTCAGGCCCATCGAGATAACACCATAAAATCTCCCCCTGGTTAAAACTAGGGGGAGATTTAAGTATAACCCCAGCTATCCCGGCGCTTTGATTTTTAGATCTTTACCCTAAAAATAAAATCACTCTTGCGCAGAAAACGCTGGAATCACTCGCATCATAAACTTATCAAATAAAGGCACCGTAAAAGCTGTATCTCCATGCGTTGGGCTATAGATCATGCCTTTTTTAATGAGGCTATTGCGCAAAGGGGCGGCAGTTTTAACATCCAATCCTAATCGCTCTGCTACTACACCGGATCTTTGAGGCGCCTCACCAAATTCGGCTAAGGCCCGTAAATAGTCTTTCTCACGTGGTGTCAAACGATCAAAACGTGCTCTAAAAAAATTTTCGTCCAATCGAGACAAAGCGACTTTGCTCGCCTCTTGAATCACGAATGCATCAATCGGTGATTTCTCGGCAAACTTCCAAGCTTGATATCCCCACTCTTGTAAAAAATAAGGATAACCTTGCGTGGCTTGAATAATTTTTTGAATAGCCTCTGATGTAAATTCCATCCCTTGTAAACGGACAGGCTCTTGCAATGCGTGCTCTGCAGCCTCTTGAGACAGTGGCCCTAAACTTGGGTAAGTTAACAATCGCTCTGCATAAGATTTAGACTTCACCGCTTGACCGACTAATTGGGGCAACCCCGCGCCGATTACTACGACAGGCAATGCCTTTTGAGCCATTTGATGAATAGCCATGATCAAAGCGCTTAATTCTTTTTCACTCAAGTACTGCATCTCGTCTATTAAAATCGCGACGGCAGTGCCTCTATCTTGTGCAGCTTCGCCTAGTGCAAGAAACACTTGAGAAAGATCCGCTTCCAGGTCCCCGCTATCTGCTGCTCCCACCTCAGAGTCAATATCGAGAGATACTTCAATATCGTAAGCTTTCAACTTCAAGCCCGACATAAAACTTTTGAGCACGCGAAGTCCTCGTTTCACCTTGCTGCTAATCTGCGCTGCAGAATCCAAAGAAAATAAAATTCGACGCAATTGAGGCAAAAGCAATAAAGACAATGGTTTATTTTCATGAGCTTCTACTAAGCAAGCTTGATATTCGTTTTGAGTTGCTAAGGCGAGAATCTTTTGAAGAACGACCGTTTTACCGACTCCTCGAAGGCCTACTAAAAAAAAACTTCGCTCAGACCTCCCCAACTTCACTCGCTCCAAAGTTAATAAAGCTTGGTCGAGAATTTCCTGACGACCTGCAAGTTCTGGTGGCTGGCTTCCAGCTCCAGGAGAAAATGGATTTAAGAGAGGATTCATGAAGATACGCCCTGATTTATAAGAAAGTTACTCAATCTTATCAAAGTTATCTTTTATTTATATAACTTTCTTATAATTTTCTTATAAATAGCTATCAACTTTCATAAACAAAAAAATATTAATAATATCAAAATATTAAAAAAATGATCTGCGCCAAAATCAACTTTCGCATTACTGCGCAGATTACACTTAAAAACACAGAGCAAAATTTATGAAAAAATTTATCGGCCGCGCTCGAGAACTGGCCCTACTAAATCAATATCAAGACAACCCCAACAGTATTTTTATAAGTTAATTAATGTCGAAGAATTGTTATAAAAAAACTACCTCGCAAAAATCCCCAAGGCTTGGACGCAAACATTCTCAGCTAATTCTGAATTAGTTATCCCATGCCCACATAAAATCTCATAAAAAACTTGACTGGGCCCATGAGATCTTGCAGGCCACGCCTCATCAGCTTTGTCTAAATCAATCTCACTCAGCTCGCTCTCGAAACTTGCAGCACTCACTGAAGAACCCACGGAATTTGTAGGGCTACTCAAAGCGCTACTCAAAGAACTTCCAGCCCCAACAGAAGCTGCTACACCTTTAGGTAAAAAATATTTTTCCAATTGCTTTAAAAGATCCTGAAAAATCAGGCGAATACCCTCTAGCGCTCTTTCTTTATTTTCACCGTCATACCAGGACTGAAGAGTACCCATGCTCTTTTTCTTTTCAACAAGCGGTACTGAAGAACCCCTCAAAAAATCAAAATGCTCTGCAGAAACAGCATTCATCCCGGCATCGCTCACTTCTTGTAAATTGACCGCATTATTATCAATCAAATAACAGTCGTCAGGTTTAATTCCATGCTCGTCCGCAATTTTTTTCATCGCATCCGCTTTTGTTTTGAAGCCTTTATAAATCTCTGGCTTCCACATAATAGGCCGGCGTGGTTGCTCATCCCCCACACTCAAGGGAGGATAAAAAATAATCACTTTAGGGCTATGAGATAGATCGGGCATTAATCGATAAGGAGCACATTGCGCAGCCCCAATCAAAACTGGAAGCACGGCTCCATTCAACAACGAGTCTACAGGCTTATAAATTACTTTCCCCCCAGGACCCTCAGCATCAGTAGTTTGTGCGCATACGTGCAAGAGATCCTCGCCAGAGCCATCTTTAACAATATGAGGATAAGGATGATTGAGATCTAACAAGTGTGAAAACTTGCGCATAACATGCACAACCAGATCATCAGGACCTGATTTATTGGTAACCACCACAAAATGAAGTTCAACGCCTGCTTCGTTTGCTCTTTGAACCAAGTCTTGAAACCCATCCAACCAGAGCTGCACCCCTTCAAGACCACCAATCCATGGCTCATCCACTTCATACAATTTTGTGATCTTTAAAGTCTCATCAATATCTAAACCAATCAGCACTTTTTTCTTTTCTGATCCACTCACCAATCCAGCTGAAATGCCAGCACCCACCCCACACACTCCTGACATCAAAACACCCCTAAAGAATAAAAAAAATTTAGTTCAAAAAAAAAGGGCCAATATTTTTTAAAATATCAGCCCCGAAAAATAAAAAATAAAATAAAAATATCTAAAAATTACCAGCCAGTAATTTCTTTAATACCCTTACCTATTTCTGCAGGAGATCTCACTGTGTGAACACCCGCAGCTTCTAGCGCTGCAAACTTCTCAGCCGCTGTGCCTTTGCCGCCTGCAATAATGGCGCCCGCATGACCCATACGTTTACCAGCAGGAGCGGTGACTCCAGCAATATAAGCAACAACTGGTTTGGTCACATTGGATTTAATAAATTCAGCCGCTTCTTCTTCAGCCGATCCGCCAATCTCGCCGACCATAATAATGGCCTCGGTTTGAGGGTCTTTCTGGAACAAATCCAAGATATCAATAAAGTTGCTGCCTGGAATAGGATCTCCGCCGATGCCCACACAGCTACTTTGGCCAAAGCCTAAAGCCGTTGTTTGGTGAACAGACTCATAAGTCAAAGTCCCTGAACGAGAAACAATCCCGACACGGCCTGGTTTATGAATATACCCAGGCATAATCCCGATCTTACATTCACCAGGGGTGATCACCCCAGGGCAGTTCGGGCCAATTAAACGCTGACGTTTGCCAGATTTTAAACAAGGCGCGGTTTCTAAATATCTCTTCACTTCCAACATATCCAAAACAGGAATGCCTTCGGTGATACAAATAATTAATTCAATCCCAGCATCTATGGCCTCAATAATAGAATCCTTGCAAAATGGCGCTGGGACATAAATCACTGATGCGTCTGCATGAGTTTGCTCTACAGCCTCTTGAACCGTGTTAAATACTGGACGATCCAAGTGAAACTCACCGCCCTTACCTGGCGTGACGCCACCGACTAATTGGGTCCCGTAAGCAATGGCCTGTTCCGAATGAAACGTCCCATGTTTACCAGTAAAGCCCTGACAAATGACTTTTGTATGTTTATTAACCAAGATACTCATTTTTTAATTCCCTAATTCCCTAATTCCCGACTGCGGCGACAATCTTGCGCGCTGCATCAGTAAAGTCAGTCGCTGCAATAATATTTAAGCCAGATTGCGCTAATTTCTCAGCACCTAATTTCGAGTTGGTACCCTCTAATCTCACAACCACTGGGACATTTACGCCGACTTCTTTCACCGCTTCCATGATGCCATCAGCAATCATGTCGCATTTCACAATACCGCCGAAAATATTAACCAAGATGCCTTTGACGTTAGAGTCCGACAAAATAATTTTAAAAGCCTCTGTGACTCTTTCTTTATTAGCGCCACCGCCGACGTCTAAGAAATTCGCAGGACGGCCGCCAGACAATTTAATTAAATCCATCGTTGCCATGGCTAAGCCTGCGCCATTCACCATGCAGCCAATATCGCCATCCAGAGAAATATAATTAAGTTGCGACTCTTGAGCTCGATGCTCTCTAGGATCTTCTTGTGAAGGATCACGCATCTGAGCAATTCTTGGCTGACGATACATCGCGTTATCATCAATATTAATTTTTCCATCTAAGCAATGCAGATTGCCAGCGTCAGTAATAACCAAAGGGTTAATCTCTAAGAGCGAAAAATCAAAATCTTTAAACATCTGAGCTAAGCCCATAAATATTTTTGTAAATTGCTTAATCTGATTCGCGTCCAAACCTAATTTAAAGCCAATCTCTCTGGCCTGATAAGGCATGGGGCCAACTAGCGGGTCAATAATCGCTTTTAAAATTTTCTCAGGATGAGTGTGCGCAATTTCTTCAATCTCTACACCGCCTTCTGTCGATGCCATGAAAACAACCCGTCTTGTCGCTCTATCAACGACTGCGCCCAAATATAATTCTTTGGCAATATCGGTACAGGCTTCGACCAGAATTTTACTAATCGGCTGGCCTTTCTCATCGGTCTGAAAAGTCACTAAGCGTTTACCCATCATATTTCTAACAAAATCAGCGACCTGATCTTTATTAGAAACTAGTTTCACACCACCTGCTTTTCCGCGACCACCGGCATGAACCTGGGCTTTGACCACCCAACGGGTTCCACCGATTTTATCTACAGCAGATAAAGCCTGTTCAACGCTATCTACGGCATAGCCCTTAGACACCGGCAGACCATATTCAGCAAATAATTCTTTTGCTTGATACTCATGCAAATTCATCTGATATTTTTCCTATTTAATTAATCCCAATAAAAAAGCGCGCGGAGTTTACCAAGTTGATTCGCCTGGGCCAATTAAAATTAATTAAAAAAATTTAAAAAATTAATAACCAATAAATTACATCACACAAGCTTCTTCCACTAACTTATCTGTAAATACAGCAGAGTCTCCAAACTCTCTTCTCAACTCTTCCGCTCTGGAAAAATCATTCACCGTATAGGCCAATAACAAAGCAGATCCTGCCGCTTCTTTGATTTCAGCCCGGCGAATTTCTTTGTGCTTTAAGTCAAAAACATCCTGATTTAAATTTAACGACACACAATTTAAAGCACTCATGTCTGCTTTAATTTTTGCTTTTCTTAAAGCCCAGTCTTGATCCCAGTTTTTAATCTCAACTAAATAAGCCAAATTAACCTTCGGAAAAGCTTCTCGAACTAAATACAAAGCTTCTGGAGAAAAGCTCGAAATTAATAATCTAGAAAATATTTTTTCAAATAAATCTAAATTTTCTGCTTTGATTTTCTCAAGCCAAGAAATTAAAGCTTTAGTTATTTTTATATCTTGCGCTTGATCCAGGCCAGATTCAGTCTCTGGATGCCTATCCGACGTCTTAATTTCTAGATTCATTAGTAAATTTAATTTCAAACATAAATCCACCACTTCTTCCAAACTAGGAATTCGAGCACCTGCAAAATCTTTCGAAAACCATAATCCCGCATCTAGCTCTTTTAATTCAGCCAAGGTTAAATCTTTTACTTTATGACTCTTGCCCTCTTCTAAACCGTGGGCTGTTCTATCCACGGTCTCATCATGAATAACCACTAATTGATTATCTAAACTTAATTGCACATCAAATTCGATCATCTGGGCTTGATCTTCAGCCCTAAAAACAGCCGCTAATTCAAAAGCCTCTAACGTACTTTCTGGCGCACAGGACTTTACACCGCGATGGGCAATGTAGGGACCGATCAATTCAGCCAACTGAGATAAAGACAAACCCACTAAAGACAAACCTGAGATACGAGCCACTTACTTACTCCCTAGCAATAAAAAAATTAAAAAAACCTCTTTTTTATTAAACCTAGAAAAAATCAAAGCAGCGAGCTGATCACAAGCCAGTCACAAGAGACAAATATAAAACTTACCCCAAGCTTACCCAGAACTTATTCAGGACTTATACAGAACTTATCCAAAGGGTTTTTTAAGTATTTTGAGGCTGTTTTTGGGCTGTTTTTAGATAATTTAGATTTTTTTTATGACCCTGATAAAACCAATAAAACATTAAAAATAAACGCACACAAAATTGTCTTTAAATTAATAATAAAAATTAAGATCAACTATTTTTATAAAACCCCTACAAGCTCTTCATAAAAATCAATAAATAAACACTGGTTTATATAGATAAATATCATATTAAAACCATTTAAAACTCTAATTTTATTTTTAATATCAAACTGTGTTTAACAGTGATTTAAAAAATAATAACAAACACAATATATTATAAAATTCATATAGTTATAAATATTTTCTGTTGCAATAAATTTCATTATTGTTAGATTTGCCCACGCTCAAAAACGGGCCGAATCTAGAAAAAATAGATTTAGATAAATATAAAAAATTAAAGACTTAAAAATACAATTGAACTTAGGAACTCTTACAGGGAGCAGTACATGGACGAAGAGAAGGATTTCGACGATGGCCCGAGCATCGACAATGGCGACGACGTTGAAACCATTGAAAATAGCGAAACAATTGAAGACAGCTTAGAAAATTTTAGCGAAGAAGATCTCATCGCAGGAGAGATCGATATTGATATCAGTCTTGAAGTAGACCTAGATATTGAAATTGAAGCAACAGAAGAAATAGCACACGCAGGACCAATTTCTAGCGGCCCTAAAAGCGCTTCCAGACCTGCCACACTTGAATCCTATTTCGATCATGACGACGAAATGGATATCACCAATTTATATTTAAACAGCCTGAGCTGCCCTTTATTAACCGCCCAAGATGAAATTGATCTGGCTATTAAGATTCGCGAGGGTAACCGCGCCGCTTATAACCGCATGATCGAAGCCAACTTGCGCCTAGTGGTTAAAATGGCCAAGCGCTATATGAACAGAGGCTTAGCTTTCTTAGATTTAATTGCTGAAGGCAATATTGGTTTAATGCGTGCCGTTGAAAAATTTAATCCTGATTTAGGCTTTAGATTTTCAACGTATGCGACCTGGTGGATTAAACAAAGCGTCGAAAGAGCCCTATTAAATCAAACTCGGACGATTCGTGTTCCCATCCATGTTCTTAAAGAGCTGAATGTTTATTTAAGACATATGGCAGAGCTAAGACGCGAGCTAGATCGCGAGCCCAGCTTAGACGAACTGGCTAAGCGCGTTGGCAAAACGGTCGATGAGGTGAAAAAAACACTCACAGCGACCAAAGCCGTCGATTCGATTGATGACATGTTCGATGATTCCTCGAGACCCATTATTGAGACTATCGCGGCTGAAAACAGCATTTCGCCTCATACAGAACTTGAGCAAAACAATCTCAAAGCCCAGTTAAACAGCTGGTTAGATCATCTGACAGAAAATCAAAGAACGGTTATTTCTATGCGATTTGGTTTACGCGGCCATGACGCATCAACGCTGGAAAATATTGGCAATCAAATTGGCTTAACTCGCGAAAGAGTCAGACAGATTCAAATAGAAGCCATGAAAAAACTAGAAACTATTGCCAGAGCGCATGGAATTACCCAAGATATTATTTAAATTTTTAAATAATTCTTTAAATAATTCTTTTAGAGAGCTGTGCAAATTCGTCAGGGCTCACGTACTCAAATAAATTAAACAATATTTTATGCAGGACCTTCGGGTCCTGTATTTTTATGTCTTGTTTAAAAAAAGCCATGAAACTTTCTTGGTCTTTAAAGCCTCTTGAAATAGCCAGATTCAAAACGCTTTTTAAGATTCTCATGGATTCACGACGACGACGTCCAGCAGGATTAAACGCTTTAGATAAGACATCCATGGCTTTGTCTATAGGGCTTTCAGAAATTTGAAGATCACCAGTCATAGCTTCATTCACTACTTATTATTTTAAATATTGCTTTAAATTAAGACACACCGCTCATCTATTCAGATCCCTTTTTACTTTCCTAAAGGCTCCGAAAAGATGGCGGCAGATTTTAATTATTTTTTATGGCTTGTATATCTAATCGCCTTTTAAATTTAAAAAATATTTTTAAAGCGCGCCGTAACCAACCTGCGAACCCTGAGAAGCTATTAATTTCGCCTTGGCTCCAGCCCGTCCCTGCCCCTGACCTGCAGAAGCAGAAGTGGAAACAACTTGAGGCACTTGATACCCCGCAGCACGGGTCCAATCATCAGACGCTGGCGCTACTACAACAGCAACACGAGCGACTGGATAACCACCACTAGGTACAGCCCTTGGAGGTGCAGATCGGCACGAGCAGCAAAATACCGCGAACCAATCCATCTGCTTAAAACGTGCTGAACAAGAAGGTCTCGCCGCAAGACCCAAATGGCCAGAATAAGCCCCGCGAGAACCTTGAGGCGGCTCATCTAAACAGCCCATGAGATCAAAAAACCTGTACGCCGTTCTAGCAATACAAAGCCCAAAGATGGCTAAGCCCGCGCCGATCCCGATGGCATATATCTCTGCCAACGAATATTCAGAATTATTCTTGACCACCGCCAAGGTATAAAGCGCTGTCGTGCCCACAGTAAAAACCACGGCAACAGCCTTCGCTATTTTTCTCTTTGTAAAACAAGAACTCATATAAGACATAGACATCACCCCTCTCAGCTTTTAAATAAAACTACCTAACCGGCTGAACAACAGACCCAGATTGATAGCTCATGACAGGATGCGTCCCTATTGAGGCAATCGGCACCCCTGAAGACCTTTGATTTCTAGCACACACACGGAAGCAGCAAGAAAACTTCTCACGCGCATCGTTCTTTAAGTATTGCCAGAAAGCTGGTCTCTCGGCATAGCCAAGCAACCCACTCGATTCAGCACCCGCTTTCTTGAAGTAGCCTGACCAGTCCAGAAAAGAATGCCCAATATTAAGCACGCCTGCTGTGATTCCTGAAACAAATAAACCTGCAATAGTGAGACCCATCATGTCATTTGTGTGAGTATCTCCTGCAGAGTGGTGAATATGCGGACCGTAATAATCATCATCCGATGGCGTATCACGCGCATACTGACTCAGACTCCAAGGCACCGTTGCAATCATTGTAAGAACTGCAGCAACAGACAGTGCAATATAAGTCTTATCTTTCCACGTTCTTTCTGACCAATTTTTCATATTTTTCACCCCTTAAGATTTAATTTAACTTACTTAATATTTAACTTGCCTAATATTTAAATTACTTATGTCTTGCTAAGCATTTCATCTGACCCAACATATTCACTTAAAACAACGTAATGGCGAAGGAATAAAAGACATAACGCTTCCAGACTTAATAATTACTAGGGCTGAACACGTACTGATTGATAAGCATGTATGGGATGAGCACTGGCAATCGGCGCTGGATTTCCATGAGTGTTGCGTCTACCACAGCAAGAAAACAAGCCAGCAACACGCGCACAGCCAGCGCTCGCTAATTGTCGCGCATGCGTCCCAAAACTAGGTCTTTCTGCCAACCCTAAAAGAGAGCATCTTTCTTGAGCCGAATACGCGGCCTGTTTGAAACAGCCATTCCAATCCAGATAGGCATAAGAAACGAAATACAAGAGAGAACAAGCAGCAATAGCAATGAAAAGACCCGCGAACGCAAGACCCGCTTTCTCCGCTGCATATTCCTCACTAGGGGTATTTGCAACATCCGGATGCTTTGGAATCAAAGGCCAGGCTTCAGTGAGCTGCTGCTGATTATCACACTCCAGCTGGCACAGCACGGTAAAAACGCGGCTACTAATCGTCGTTGTTAAGTTAAAAAACTGTGCAACCCAACCCGCATAGGTGTGCTCACTTCCTGGTTTCACACGACAGTCAGGGTGGGTATAAGGATTGTCATCATCATCGAAATAATTCCCATCACTCATCCGCGTACCAGGACAGTCGAGACGGACATCATCTAATGACCCATAAGAGGCCAAACGACTCCAGTAATAAGGCGTCACAACCATGGCAGTCAAACTGATGGCGATAGCCGAAAGATGAAACACGGCTCTCCGAGTGCCTTCGGATACATTGGGCATTCTTTTTGATAGCGCTCGAAATATTGACACAGAGACCTCCCCACTTAAAAAAATAAAAACACAGGACTCTAAAAACCTGGACCTGTCAAAGCAAAGTTAAAATGTCCGGTCCCGGGCAAAGTTAAAATGTCCTCTTTCAAATAAAAGGGAAAGTCCTTATGCGACTGCCTCTCTTTTAGCTGATGCAGCCTGTGCTGGTTTTTTGAT
>Ga0214919_10004931_pt1 | contig 19183 bp, 6 predicted proteins | sample LL1503_MetaG_FD_177994 | JGI IMG/M metagenome (GOLD analysis project Ga0214919, IMG submission 177994) | Freshwater microbial communities from Lake Lanier, Atlanta, Georgia, United States - LL-1503 | ecosystem: Environmental > Aquatic > Freshwater > Lake | place: USA: Georgia | collected 2015-03-15
TACTATCATACAAACCAGTAACTAAACTTGGTGCAGTATCGGATAGTTTTAATTTAGATATGTCTCGAGTATTAACAATTTGTTCTTGTTTCAATGTTAAATTAACTTGTTCAATAAATTGTTTTAGTGCTTCGAATCGATTAACAAACATACCCTGACGTGGACGATTTTCAATGCCGTAACGTAATTTAGGAGGTAATGTTAAATCTGGAACTTCTCTACCAGCTAAATCTTTCCCGCATAGACTATCAAACCACTTTAATTCAACACTGGCGGGCAGTACTGTATTAGAATCATTATTGATAATTTTCCATTGACTGTGAACATTGCTATCAGTTTTATCAATATTCCAATATTCTACCGACAGTACAACTTCTGTGTCTTTTAAATATTGTTTTGCATTAACTAAACTAAAAGAATTAGAGCCAGTTAGTGCAAGATATGTGTAATTTTGACCGCGTGGATTCTCTATTAAACTTGCAACAGCTTGGGCAGATAAGTATCGACCAGATATATTAGGAATAGTTTTTTTATTTTTAACCCAATAGTAGTATGTATTTTTAAAAGATTGACTAACAGAATCGTAACGTTGTCTTAATGCATACACTCCGTTGCCGTACAATGATGTTCCGCTAATACCTGCTGCAATTCCTGCCTCGGTATCGGCTAATTTATTCCATGCATCCGGAAGCAATGTGGTTTCAACCCATTCATAAATATCAATACTTGCTCCTGTTGCCAGTGTATTCCAAGTATTAGTTCTATACATTACATCAGAATCATAGCTATTAATAAATTTAACAGTACGCAAATCCCACCATAATCTACCAACTTGTGATTTATTCCAAGGAGAGTCGGCATCTACATTAACATTACCAGTTCCTACGGAATAAATTGCAGGATCGTAGAATGATTGATATTTAATTTCTTCTGCGGCAGATCCGGCTGGTCTTCCTTGTGAAACATCTATTACATCAAGGTATGTTAATAATTTGCCAGTTACTCTGTTATATAAAAAAGCCTTTCTAATTTTAGTCACATCAGGTTTAGCGACTTCTTGATATTTAATTGACCAGCTTGTAGTAGATGGTGGTTTTAAATAATCAAATACTTTACCTGAAATTAGATTACGATCTAAGGCATAAGGTGCACCTACCACTACTCTGTCATTACCTACTGCAAATCCAATACCGTAACCATCTCGTGTTTTCAATGTATTATTAAGAGTTTCGCTATATACCCATTTGCTAGCATATTTGTCATAGATATCAATGCGTCCGCTATCAACATTAGTAGAGACAAATCGTGTAGAGTCTTTATCAAATGTAGTAGCATATTCATTTCTATCTGACGTTTGGTCTTTTACATATGGAGATGTTAGTACAATATCATTATCATCAACATATGAGAATGTTGGCAGTGTAGTTTTATACTGGTCTACCGATGTCGTTATAACAGTATCTTCATACGAACTATAAACTACAAGAGTATCGCTACCGTTCATAAATGCAACTCTGTTACCAAAGTAACCAGAATCTTCTGTTTTATGATTTACCAATTCCTGATACGCTGCAAACCCCGATGATGTTTTTTCATATACCGTAACAGTTCCTCGGAATTGAATGTTATCAGTTTTTAAACTATCACCTATCGCAAGGTAAGATCCATCAGATGATAAAGAAATCGTTTCTCCAAATCTCGTCGTGGTTCCTTGTAATAATTGTTGGGTATCATCTGGGCCAGGATTAGTAACAATGAGAACTTTACCGACTGTTGTACCATTATTTGACGATATTACTAAAGTATTATTATCAGAACTAATAGACATTGTGCTACCAAAATTAGCATTTGCAACATTACCTTCGTAGGTTACTTCTTTATCGTATCCCCAACCAATGGATGAAAAGCTAATTTTTCCGCTTGGTGTGCTATCAGCGGCAGCACTGATAACCAATGTTGTTCCATTACCCAATACTTCTAATACAGTTTGACCTTTGGTAAATCCTTCTCCGCTAATAATCATACCCGGTAAAATGCCAACAGTTGGATTTACAACCGATCCTACATCTTTTGATAATGCAAGCGTGGTATCTGAACTGCCAACCGGATTATAATAAGCAGTCTTGTATTCAGTAGTAGTGTATTGCAGTTTATAAATTTTTCCTGCATTGTTATTGTAACCAGATGCTGTGACATATAGCACATTATCACCAAATACCAAATTAGAACCAAAATGTTCGTAATCAGCAGGAGCTGGGCTGATGATAGAATTAACTATTGTAAATACATTATTTGAATCTTTTTTGTATAATGAAATTATACCTTGCTCAGACAGCCCGCTATCTGCACCAAGTATAAGATTTATAGGAACATATAATAATTTTTTCCAAATACTACCATTACTAAATTCTACAGACAAAGTAGCTGCAAGGGCTTCGTAGTAATAAGTATCAGCTATATTATATGCAATATCTCCTGCTACATAAGGGCCCGATAATTTAATACGTGTGTATACATTACTGGCCAATTTTGATCCAGTTGCCAACCACTTGCCGTCAGGAGATATAGCAGTTACAGTGGCAATATTTTTAGGAAGATTTCCTGCTGGGCCGGCTATTGTTCCATTGCCAGCAACACTTGAAATATAAGGACGTTGTATATTCTGTCGTTGTAACCACGGAGATTTATAACCAGCTTTATCCCAAGTTTGTAATTCTCCCAATACAGTAGAAATTGCAACTAGTGTACCTTGTTGATTAGATGCAATATAGCGGCCATAATTTAATAAATTTGCAGGACTCGAATTTGTTAATTCAATTGTTTCATAAATTGGTGAGTATTCCCACGATGCCCACTTACCGTTTCTGGTATTGTCAGTCCATATTTGTTCACCTAACTCTAAATTAGAAGTAATGGATTGATCAATATTATCAATAGATGACAATCGGCGACTAATGAATACATTTACATTTAGTTTAAGTATTAATGCAGGAACAAGCTGTTGGCTCCAACCTTTAATAGTTATTGAAATAGTAAATTTATTTTGAGATACAGATGTAATCTTATAAAATCCATTCAACAACGGAGTTTGCGATAATCCAATATATTCGCCAACCTTCAATGTCAATAGTTCAGTTGTAGTTACTGTTAGTGTTGTAGATCCAGCATCATACTGGAGATCACTCACATCAATATTAGAATTAGTAAATTGATAAACATTCCAATCATTCTTTTCAAATGTTACCCAGATATAACACTTATTAGTAAATGTTGTTATATCGTAAGATGTTATATCACTAAGATTTTTTAAACTTAAAAATACTTCTGATGACCTTATATAACCCGCACTACGTAAAAATGGTTGGTAATTATTAACAACAGGCCATGGATTATTATCATACCCCATTGGTTTTAAATATACTTGATTAACATTTTGTCTTATGATAAAATCGGCAGTAGTGTTTATTGTATCCGTCAATTCATAGCCTTGCGGATTATTTTTAACTAACGATTCATCTAATATAAATTCTACATTATCAAATGCAGAGCTAGCCCCGTACTGCCCTGCACGGATTGCCCATTCTTCAAAAAATGTTAAACTATCTTCGCCGTCGGCACTTAATACATCAAACAATTTATTAAGACTGTTTTGTGTTCCTTTTTCAAGTATCATACCTTGGTAAAATTTAAATTCGCTAACATCATTTTGAATAATGTTTTCAAGGTACTGGCGTTTTTGATATCCAATCAAATGCTGTGCCATTCTTTGTTGCTTGTCATCAAAATTATCACTGTCAAGACTATAAAAATCTTCAAATTGTGCTGCCTTATAAGACCAATTTGGCAATAACTGCGTGACTGGTTTTTTATCTAGTTTAATCCAGTTTTCAGCTACAAAAGATTGTGTACCTACTAAAAATTTACTTGCAGTATAAAAGAATTGTTTGTACTTAACAATATCTCCTAAGTCATAATCTTGCCAAGCAAGCCAGTTTTGAATATTTGCAACATCAAGGATAAATCCTGGAATATCTAGGCCACCGTACCAGTCATTACTAACATAGCCAGCAACTTTAATTCTATCTTGTTTATAACCAGTCGATGGGCTATAGATAGTATCGTTAAACATTGTTGAGTTATCTAATAATATAACATGCTCATGTTGTATTAGATAAAAACTTGCCCCGTATATACCATCGGAAGTACGAGAGCTATAGCTCACTGCATTATCTTCTCTATAAGAATTAATAAGGATTGCTTCTAGCGGAGTTCCATCGGCTTTAAAAATTTCATAGCCGTTAAATGGATTTTTAATGTCATCAATAACGCATAAGTTTGCATTAAATATTATCTTATCTGCGGCTGGGCTAAGACTAATTACCGGACTGCCTACACTGCTTAATCCGTCTAGTTTGACAAATGATTCTTCATCAAATATTAGATTGGCTTCCACTTTTTTAAGTGCCTGATAATAATCTCCATTATATCTAACAACATTGCCATATTCAACTGCATCTAACGGACTCCATTCAGTCCAGTGCTCTTGACCGGTGGCCCAATTTTGTGTAGTCCAGAATAAAAATTCTTTTGCACTAGTTTCCCAGTTAGTAACTGCATTTAATGTTGGGTTGAAATCGTCAAATATAAATCCTTGATCTTTTAGCCACTCGCCGTAGCCTGTTAAAAAGTCAACTACTTCTTGCGGAGATGTGAATCTAGTTCCGTACGGAACGGTAATTGCAGATTCTCTATCCCAAGATTTTCGCAATGTAGCATCTCGACCACCAATGACAGGCAAAGAAGATAATGATTTAAAATTATTAGGATTAAACGAATTAGTTGATAAATGAGATACTGTTGTTCTATAAAATTTATTTGCAAATTTAATTACTTTTCCTGCAACATAGTTTTGATTAGCTTCCCAGTTAGTGAAACTTTCTGATATGCCTCCTACATTTATTGTTGCACCAGATTGTAAAAAATTATATGTTTTAAAATACGGCTGTGTTTTGCTGTAACCTTTTACTTCGTACTCAGTACTAGATAGTTTGGTTATAATAACTCCGCTATAAGTAATCTTACGCACAGGACTAGATGTATTTAAAATAGTAGTATAGTTTTCCGGAGGAACAAATACGTTCCCCGACGACAGAGGAGTTTTTGAATCTAGTAATAAATTAAATTTTTCTTTGCTAGTAAAGCCAGCAACTCGATAACTCAATTGTGTTTTAATGTTCGATAAATCGTATCGATAATCTGTGTAAGATTTTAAATTATCGCTTAAAATATAATTTACAATATAATTTAAAATTCCTGAAGTTTGGACTCTTGTTGTGCTAGAATATATGCTAGGAAGAATCATGTCAGCTGGTGTAACACGAAGCCCGGTATCTTTATAAATTAATTGTCCAGTTAAGTTTCTTACAATCTTAGATCTATCAAGTAATATTCCAAATGTTTTTGATGGTGTTAATAGTATCGAAGTTAAAATAACACTGAACGCATAATAACTACTGCGTCTCCATGTGGATTCAACAGGGCTGATATCTCCAAATATAAAACCATCTGTAGGGCGAGCAGTTAACGGACTGCTTGATAACCCTGAAGCAAGAGGACTGATAAGGTTTCCAAATTCGTCAACTGGAATATGTTTCATCAAGAATGGTTTTGCATATTTTTTTAAGTACATTGCAGGAACGCCAGGTTCACGCACTGCACCGTCTGCAATATCTTGCCACATCACACGATTGTCACTGGTATAAGGTGCAGGCCCGTATACTTCTTGCCACCAAAGAGGCTCAATAGTAAATCCTAGCATCTCCCAAGGACATAACTGTGGACGTTCAGTATCTAAAATCCATTGATAGATTCCCTTCCAATAACCTGGAAGACTGCGGCCGTCTGGTGCATTGTGGCCTGTATAATTAAATGTAAATGAATCATTTGCATTATAGCTGAGAGGTTTTGTAAAATCTCTATCAATTAAACTTGACCACTTATAAAAACTAGGTGCAAGGACTTCATTGAATTCAGTTAAGCTATAATCTGTTGTTCTATTATAGCTAGGAATAACATCTGCAATATCAAATATATTAGTATCATAAGAAATTTTTATATTATTAAAAATACGTTTTTCTAACTCTAATATTATGTTATCTCTATAATCATTATAAGCCAATATCTGACTACCGTCGTGACCTTGTATTATCATACGAGGTGTTCGTAAACTAGTATCAAGATACAGTTTAGGTTCATATGCAGGCCACATTCCTAATTTAGTAGGAGTTTCTGGAATAAAACTGCCATCAGTGCTATCGTATTCGTAAATTGAAACAATATCATTTTCTACTAGTGTAGTAGAAATATTAACAAATCCCTGGTTATCAAATGTATAATCTTTTTTATGTATTAGTTGCACACCGTTCAAATATACACCAACTGCTTTATTAGATAACTCATCTAAATTAAATACATTGGTTAGAGGATAAAATTTTACTCTACTATCTACTACAGTAATATCATTTTTAAAACTTGCACGATAAGGAACCATATCACTAAAATAATATGGAAAATTATTAGGTTTATCTTTGTTAATTTCTTGTAGTATTAAATTTACTTGTTCAATCGGAGTTGTATTGACTCCAAGCGATGTGGCAATCGAAATAAAATTACGTTTAAATTGATTATAACTATCTCGAGATTGTTCTATAGCACGAATAATATTGTTTGTGCTAGATGTAATATGATATAAACTTAAACTTGCAGGACCACTATGTTGTACAAACTTTGTACCGTAAGGTGTAACATTCCCCAAGTCTCTCAAGTTACTAGCACCAGGAAATACTCCAATAAAAGTAGTATCACTAACTAAATCATAGTCGATTTCTTCTACAGAATCTGATTCTTCCATGTAAATGTTGTCAATGATACTATCCACATGGTCAATAACTTCTCCCAATGTAAAATCCAAAATATCACTGTTCAACGGATTATTTTTTAAATTAACTGGGATTTCATAGAAACCTTTGGAGTTAATAGGCTGTGAAGAGAATGCCCGGATAGTTAGTACATCAGTAAGAGAAATATCTGTTTTAAGAACTATACTTTTATAATCAGATTTGCTAATTAAACTCCAGTGGTCACGTGCAAGGCGTTTTCCGTTAACATACACTCTAACAATTAAATCGTTTAGTGCTGATACATCATCAAATATATCAATATTAAAATTATTTGTTTTGTTAGAATTTTTATAAATTCGTATAGCGGCTTGTGTAGTCGAACTTATTGCGGTTTGCCAGCCGTTAGCAAAAGTTGTATCTCCAGTGTAATTAGTTTTAACAAGATATCCTGTCTTAACAGGTTTATTAATAATAGTAATAATATCTTTGTATTGGAAAGTATCAGTCGCTAAATCAAAGTTGAAAACAATGTCGCCAATGTTAGCAATATTTTTATAAGATAATGCAAAGCCAAGATTTGTATCTATAGTGCCTGTTACATTAATTTTGTAAGAAAATAACCGAGTTCCTTCAAATGTTGTTCCGTCATATACATTTTTATTACCAAAACTTTGATTCAAATTATCAACAACATCAAATAACGGGGCTTGGTTAACATTAGTTTTTTGCTGAGCAGGTAACCAAGTTGTGCCGTCATACCAGTACATTAATCCTTGATTTTCTGTTCCTTGTTTAACTAGTACAACATCATTGAGCACTGGTTCAGAAACTTTAACTAATCGAATTTGTCTACTGCCTTCCGTACTATGCAATACATCAATAAATTCTACTTGGTATAAATTATTTTTTACTAAACGATCATTATCTGCTGTAAATATAATTTTTTGGCCGTCGGTTAATTTGATCTTGTCTACATCATAACCAAGTTTTCCTTCTATAATAGAAAATGCATCAGTTGTAAATGAGTCAATTAAATCAATATCTGCCACCGCAGTAGTACCGAAATTAAATAATTTTAAGTTAGCTTCAAATTCAATAACAGGTCTAACAGCTCTTAGTTTTTGATCTAAATTTACTGTTGCACTATTATACTTTGCACTAGTTTCTATTACATCTTTATGGAACCAACGATTGTACCTTGACCAAGGATTGTGGTCTAAACTTGCACGATTAATAACAATGTAATCGAGTGTTTTTGCAAAACCTGTTGAATCTCCAAACCCATCGCTGTCAAATGGCGTTGAATCAAACCTCAATGCTTCAGTCTGTGAATATACACTAGATACTTCTAAGATAGACTTGTTAATTAACTGTATGGCGGTGCCGACACCTTCAACATAGTATTCACCGGTTCCGTATTCAACTGGAGTTACATTACCACCAAAGGATAACTTCATACCATTGCTTAATTTAGTTCCGTTGCTTAAGGTATAAGATTTCTTTCCAATAATGTCAGCGTTAACATCTATAAATGAATCTTCATCAATATCATAAATCTGAAATACGCCGCCGAGACTTACATCTGTTTCACTTTGATAATATAATACATTAGGTGAATTTGGAGGAATTTTAAAAATTAAAGTACCGGTCTCAATTGAATTGTTAGTAACTCCATTCGAGTATATGTCTGATGCACTAGTAGTTCTTGCAGTTTTAATACTAAATGGATTATCAACACTATCAATTTCAAATCTATAAGTTTGACCTCTATAAAGTTTGACAACAGGATTTGCTGTTAGTCCGTTAGGAGTGAACACATATTGATTGTTAGCACCTTCAATTTGTAATTTTACAGAATAAGTACTAATAGTATTAAGTGGTTGACCATAAATCTTAATAGTTTCAGGACCGTAAGGAAGCCAGTAGTAATTCTGAAAGTTAACAAACTTATCCCAATCAATGTGCGGATCCCAACTATAAAATTCTTGTTTATTTAATCGGGCATGATTTGAAGTGTTGGCTCCAAATACTCCCAACTGATTAATATAATCTATATAATCTTTGAAAAATGTATTATTTCCCAACGTATCGCTTACTGTAAAACTAGGTTCTAGTTGATAATTTTGTCTATTTTTATCTGCGGCATCTACAAAAATATCAGTACCAGTAGTTGCTTTTGCATACTGGCGACCAATATATCCGTTAACCTTTTTAACAGTTCCAGGCTGTACTAACTGATCAATAGTTGCTTGGAGAAATCTCTTGTTAGCATCAGTTTTATAAAAATTTGGAAGAAAATTTACTCCAAGACCTTTACTTGATCCTGCAGGATTAATATTATCAGCCATTCGATGCTCCGTAGTTTGAACTTGTTATGTTTTGTGTATAGATTGAACCCAATGCAGTTCCAGTTACTGATTTAATGTTACCGGAAGTAATTCCAGAAATAATTTCTAAATCAGAAACAGTTGCACCATTGATAAAAATTTGGTCGCTTGGACATTGAATTTCAAATAAACTTCCAAAATATGATCCTGCTTGTTTTGGAACGATAATAAAATTTGTAATATCTGGAGTAAGCTGATTCATTACGTATGTAGATAATTCTGTAAAATAAAATACATCACCAAAGTTCCAATTATCCAAAGTAAAAAACTGATTTATTGCAGTAATTACTCTTGATTTAATATCATTATCGGATACAACTGAGTTTGTATTTTTAGTTATTTTAAAACTAGCCTGTACATCTGTGGTTGCTGTGCTGCCGAATAAAATTTTATATTTTACAGGATGATATACTATTTCATCGCTAATAGATTTAATTAGACCCAGGGCTGGACCTATTGTATTATATAATTCAGCAGAACTTGGCGGCAATGGTTGTAGTGTTGCGGCACCATCAATCCATTGTCTAAATTGTGTGTCGTATGATCTAGTTAACACATAGATATCAATAATATTACTTGAACCTGGATCAATACGAGATTCATAATCAGCACTATGGGTATATTGAAATTTTAATTTGTCTCGTCCTGGATATACTTTATAATCAAGCGTTGGTTGAGCAATGCCAAGTGTAGAGTTGTATACTTTTACAACTCCGGTGTCTGCAAAATAAAAATATTGTCCGTTAGTATAACCTGCAAATGACCTAGGTTGAGAACTTAGAATCAATATTTTATTATCATTGTTGCTAACATATCGATAGTCTTCTTGTCCAGCAGAAATTGCATATCGTTCTTGTACAATGTACGATGTTAAATCGGTACCGTTTGAAGAAACAATATCCAAGAACATCTGCGGATTATCAACTACTCCGTTATTATCACTGTCTTGAAAAGATACTATTAATTTTTTATTATCAATATATCCATCCATTCCTCTATAAGAAGAAATAACATCCCAAGATAAGTCTGCTGTAAACGGTGTAATACCAGAAGGTTTTGTATTAATACTTAAAATATTAATTGTATCGCCAACTATAGAATTAGAAGTATTATCATAAAGTCTGATGTTGTCGTCAAAATAGAATCTAGTTTCTTTATCGCTTTCAAAAACATATCTTAACAAACGAGTAGTTATAGTATAATACTCGTTATCAGTGGTAAACATTAATATCCAGCTTGAATCTTGATTTTTATTAGTATTATTACCTTGTTTACTCAAACTAAATGCACTAGTCTGATCTAAATTAGTTTCAAAAACTAATTGCCACGATTGTATGACAGTATTATATCGCAAACCAAAAGGTCTGTTAGAATAAATTAAATCAATCATAGTTGAAATCACCGAGTTACTCAACGATGTAGATAATTTAGGAATAATCTGTATAATTTTTGCATTTGACGGTATAATTTGATTTAAAGTTATTGGACCATCGGTTTGAGTTAAGTCAGTCCCTGCATTGTTTACAGATATTACTTCAGCCCAGATATAGGATAAAGCACCTGGTTTATCTGAAGTGGTATAGCCTGGCTGGATTGATACTAGTGTGTTTCCATTAGTTGAATCAAAGTATGTTCCAGTTGGCGGCAAAAATTTAATTAATGCACCTGGGGTAAGATATTTTAAGTCTGTAGAAGTATACGATCCTACAGAATAAGCAACATTATTATCTAAAATATCACTAATATATCCAGTAGATGAATTGCTATCAGTTGTTTTTTTAGACCATGCAATTGGAAGGCTTGCCGATAAAAAAGTAACATTATTAGAATAATAAAAATTTCTCAGGTCAGCTTTCTTAAGAATATCGTATACAGTATTACGGACTACACCTTCAATATCTGTCTTAGTTGCATAGTTAAATTTTGTATATTCTACATACGAATCTTGATATATTACACCATCGTTAGCATATAAGTTAGTTGAACTATATTTTCCTGTAGGATCTTTAAGATCAAAATAGCGACTAATACCACTAGCAGTTCTATTAACTGCTTTAATCTTAGCGGCTTGTTGTGTAACTGATAACGGACTAATATTATAGTCTTCGGCAGTAATCATTCTATTTTGTGTATAGTATGTTGCCGGTGCATTTGCTTTAATAGATGCATTAGTCTCAGCAATATCTGAATTAGAAACAGAAGAAGGCAGGCTCAATGAAATTAATAATGTTTCAGTTTGTCCTTTTTTTGAAATATAAGGAATTGAAATTGAGATATTTCTAATATCGGCCGGATTAATAACGTAACTAAGTCCATTACTCACCCTATAATAAGTTCTAAAAGTACCAATTGGTAGATTTCCAAATGTTCCATCGCTAAATGCCAAACTAACAGCATCGCTTGCCTTTGTAATTACAGCATATATATTTCTAATACTTTTATTGAGACTATTGTAAATTACATTATTACCTTCAAGGCTAGGAATTTTTGTCCACAATTCAGATTCAGCACCAGTTTCAGATAGTCGATACAACCACACATCATTATTATTAATATTAGTAGTTGCTAAATCAACAGACTCGGTTGAACTAGGTTGTGAAATTGTAAAAGAACCAGCATTCAAAGTTCCTTGTGTAAAGTTGAAAAAGAATCCAGTACCTGGGCTACTTGCACCGTGGCCGTCTTCCTTGTAAATACATGCTGGATGATTGCCAACTTTAGGAGCTTCTTCATAAATGTAGTCCTTGCCGCTAAATGTCGTACTGGTAATTTCAAAATTCATATTGCGGCCAGCAACTGATTTAGCAAAAGTGTAAATAGGAATGTCTGTATTAGCACCTTGGAATCTATATTGACTTGTTGGAATTCCATATATTGTAGCTTTGTCGCTAGGATTTCCAAACTGTTGAGTAGAACTCATAGCAGCATTCATTATTTTAATAAACTGGTCATACCAATTTATATTAGCTGGGTCATTCCAAGTTATAATCTGCCCGGCTAAATTTCTACCATTAGAGTCAACAACAGTCTCGCTAGTTCGAATTGTATTAAATTTTAAAAGTCCCTGTGCTGGCATATTTCGTTTGGCATTATAACTTACCAAACGTGCTAATCTCAAAACGCTTTCTCTACGTTCTGCTAGTTCTAAAAAGTTTTCGCGGGCATTTAAGTCAACACGGAAAGCTATGCTTTGGCCCAAGAACGCAATAAGATCCACAAGGGCAAGGTATTCGCTAGACTCAATATAATCGTTAAAATCTTCAGGATAGTTAGTACGAAGATATGTAATCATAGTTCTACGCAAGTTTTCAAAGTCGTAACTTTGAAAATCTGCATTGCGAAAACTCTGGTAAATTTTCTTCCAGTCTTCGCTAATTAATAAATTATTTTGTCTATCAGTTGAACTCATGATGTATCCTATCGTGTATTTATTTTAGATCAATAAGTACGCAGTTTATTGTGCCATCAAGCCATTAGCTTGATCAAATCTTAATTGTAGTGTTTGTTGAATGTTATACGCAAGAAATGTTAGCGTACATTGAATTTGTATGCCCTGATCATATCCTGTTACTATAACATTTTCAGCTTTGATTCTAGGATCGTAATTAATAATTGTATTAACATTTTTTAATATTATATCTTTTACTTCGGGCGTTAACGGTTCAAATAACAAATCCCAAATTACTGTTCCAAACTCAGGTTGCATTAAACGTTCGCCTTGTCTTGTGTAAAAATGATTAAACAAATCTTGTTTAATCAATTCAAAGTCGTATAAATTATAATTCTCAGTGTTAGTGTTAACAGTACTGAATCCTTTATACATTTTTGGTTTAACTGCTTCTATATGGTTATTAGCAGGTAGTGTTATTTTTTTATATAAATTAGCGTTTGAGCTCATTATGTTCCTGACTCCTCTTGTTCTTGTTCAGTAGCGGGTGGTGGTCTAACTGTAAATGTATCGTCAGGACCTATCGAGTATGTTTTCCAAAGATCTGCAGGGGTTAACATTGTTTCTGAGAAATCAGTCTGATCTTCAAGTTGTTCACCATCTGTATCTTCATAGCGGCCATCTATATCTCTGTCAGTCTCTTCTATTTTTACTTTTAAAGGATCTAAATTTTCATGTTGAGGGTACGGTTCTGTACTAGGTACACGACGCATAATTGTTTGATTCCATTCTTCTCCGGTATCATCGGGTAAGCTATGTAATTTTAAACGTTGCGGTAATTCTGCTTCAGATGCAGAATCAGCTTCTGCGGCAGACGATCCTCCAAAATTTCCAGAATTAAAATGAATTTGTCCGCCATCAATATTAGTACCAGATGCGTTAACTTGGAAGGCAGCACCTGCGGTAATTGTATATCCGCTGCCTGAACTAATAGTAACAGCATTACCTATTGATCTATCTTCTGCTTCTCCAACTGTAGTTTTAAGACTACCATCAAACTTTTTATCAACATTGCCTAATACATGTTGCAAATAATTAGTATCGTATAACTTGTTTACATCTTGTTTAACATGATGTGTATAATTTTGTTCGTATGTTTTATCTACATCCATCTTTACATGAATTTTTTGGTTCTCGTCAACTATCAAGATATGGTCTTTGAGAACATGTGTGTGCATTTCTTCATTTGCTTTAATATTGATATTTCGGCCTGCTTCCATGTTGATATCTCTATCTGCATAAAAATTTAAATCGTTTTGTGTATGTACACTAATACTATCTTCAGCATAGATATCTATTTTGCCGTCGCTGGTTAATTCAATCCAACTAGTACCACGGGCATTAGTAATATAAATTAAATCTTCTGTATTGTGAAAAAGGATTTGGTGGCCTGTCCTTGTACGAATACGAACTAACTCGTTATGAGGCAATGTAACATCACCATCTGTTTCAGAATTTTCCACAGCAGCATATTCAGGAGGACCTTCGCTGGCATTAGTTTTACGCAAAAATCTATCGTCGCCATCATCCATTACAAAAGTTGTTCCGCCCAAGCGGCTTACAAATGCATTATCAACTTTATTCTCGTTACTTCCAATGCGGCCTGTTGGGGCACCAGACTGTTTGTCTCTTGGGCCTGGTGTACTGATGCCAAACACCATGCTTGGAACTTCTCGCCTGGCACTGGAAGATGTAATTCCCCTAATATCATCCAACAACAGTCCCTGATTATCTAGTACATCAGTAAACGGGTGACGCGGTTTTAATGCCTGAGAGGCATCAGGGTTATCTGTACTTTGTATTTTTTTATTATATTCACCTACAGGAACTCTGCCATATCGATCCTTGGCATCAGGATCTACATCTTCAACAACTTTTTGAGTAGAAGCAAGACCTGGTAGCATAAAATTTGCACCTTCATCTTGTACACATCCTATCCAGTAGCCTCTTCGAGTATCGCCATCGATGAAAATCACAACTACAAGACTGCCAACATCAGGCGGTATCATCCACATACCATAAGATTTTTGTGTATTATCATATGTGTCGCTGCCAGAATCTCCAGGCTCGCCACCTAAATGTTTGGCACTAGTTACTCCGTAAAAAGGACTCATATAACTTACTTGGTGTATTTCTGACTCCGATGTAATATTACCAGACGGCCTTAAAATTTCAACTTGTAATATACCCATATAAGTTGTGTCTAAATGACTTATTATTTTAGCAAGGTACGGGCCTGGGCGGCCTAGCTCATCGTGTTTTGAACTGTAATTGTAATTGTTTGAATTGTTTGACATATTATGTAGGATCTTCTATTGGAGTAATTGGCGGTTTTGAGGTGGTTAGAATTCCGTTAGTACCATCGCCTGCCCCTTCCATAGATAGTTCTTGGTAAGGTCGACGCTGTCCTTTTAAATGTTGTCTAAACTGTCCTTTTTGGAATTTACAAACAACATTCGTAACATGATATAGTCCGCTCCAGGAAATTAATGGGGCACTCGAAGTAGGAGGAGCAAATTGATATAGGCCAGTTCCTTGATTTATATCAAGTGGAGTTCTAAAATTAACAAGTATGTCAACTTCACCGTTTTGCCAATTTATTGATCCGTCGTCGAGTAAATTAGTGCTGTTTGTAGTTGACTGTCCTGTCCAATTGCCCATGCCGCTGTGTGCAATATAATACGGGTCTCCGATGATTTCCATTTCTAAAGTTGTCATCGAACTAGAGTTTGATCGAGTCACTGCATCATGAAAAATGCGGGCTGCACGTACAGAGGGAGTGTCTGGACCACTTCCGCCTTTCTGATCAGTATTGGTTAGTGTTTTTAAAAATCTCACAATACCCGGCATAACTCCAAGTTTTTGATCAGGAGGATTACCTGTTCCAAGAGGCGAAACAACTTCTTTGTTAGGATCGGTAGAGGCTGCATCTCCAGATTGGTCAATTGTTACGGTATCCGCACCTTTATTAAGAAAGTCGGCCGCCATAGCGGTAAAAAACCCATTTTCAAAATATATGTCAAAGTTTATAATATCAACATTTTTACCAGTGTATATGTAATTGTATTCTTTAACTGTTTGTTTTGCAAGTTCATAAAAACCCGGGCCTTTTGTGTTGACAGTAATCATCTTACTAGCATGAACGTCATACGGTATAACTCTGTAAACATACACTAGTGGTTTAGTACCTGTTGTAGCATCATTAGCAGTGGTTGGTATTTCATATTTTTGGCAATCAATTCTCCACCACCCTACAAAACCTTTGTCGTCTGTTTTTCCATCAAGGGCTTGGTTTGGAAATACACTTTTTAATATTACTTGATTGATGGCAGTTGGAATATCATGATTTTGGTTAAATTTAAAATCGCTTGATTTAGGATCACTAAAAGTTTTTCCTTTAAAGAATGTATTTGAGTTTTTGTCGTACACATTAGCAGGCGATGCCATTTCTGGAGTTCCTGCATTGGCTTTGTCAAAACTTAGTATTGCTAGACCAATTTCATTTACATCGTCAACGTTTTGTACAAGATTGCCGTATTTTCCTTTAGTTACGCCAATTAATTTGTTAATTTCTTCGCTAGATGCGGTAGTTGCACCTGCATCGTCAGATATTGCTGGAGTTTTTGATGCAAGTGTTTTTGGAAAAGTTATAACATATTCATCGGGTACTGTGCCTGGGTTATTTTCCACTAACAAAGCAGCACGTTTATTAAGTGCTACTTGGAGACTTTTTTCACCAGTTTGTAGTAGTTGTAAAACTGATGCTCCAGCTATTGATACGTCGTTCGCTAATTTTGAAGCAGAATCAGATAATGTTGCCTGACTAGTTGGCATAGCTTCTATGTTATAAATTGCACCAGTCTCTTTGACTCGCATGTTTATATTTTTTATGTTAAAGGGGATTGCACGGAATGTCTTAGGAATAGATAAGATTTTTCCACTTTCTGTATTTCCCCTAAACTCCATAGTTAGTAACCAAGGTGCATCTCTCCAGTTTGTATGACCTTTTTTGGCAGCAAGATATTGCATTGCTATGGTAAGCATACCCATGCTGTAGGGTTCTGTAATTTGAAATGATATATTAGTTACATTGGAATTTAAATTGTTTTCAAGGCCAATTTGAATATCAAGTTTTAAATCATCTATAAAAAAATCAAACTTTCCGTAAGGAGTATCTACTCGATTATCAGGATCGGCATTTGCAGACTTGCAAATTAATTCAATCTTGCTACCGCCCATATATGTAGTATCAGGATTGTTTGCTTCTTCACTTGACAAACATCCAATACCTAATAAGTAATCGTAACTTGCATAATCAAATAAAGGATTAGGTAAGGGTAACTTGACGTCGGTTAATGTTGTAAAAAACTCGCTAGTATTTCCAAGCAAACCAGTAATGCTATTAAATTTAGATGTTAATCCGGTAGCAGATCCTAAAGAAGTAACCGCAGTTCTAATACTACTAATTGCAGTTGTTGCTTGATCCAAAAATCCCATGATTACAATCCTAGTGCTGTTTTTAAACTACTATTTTTACAAATATATATTTTCTTGCCAGGAACAAAATCAAAAATAGGATCTTGTAATACATCAAGATTACGTTGTATAAAAACCCACCACAATGCAGCATCACCATATAAGTCAAATGCTAGTAAATCAGGTCTATATGTATATTGACTTTCAATAGTATATAAAAAATCATCTGTTTCTGCACTAACAGGTCGAATTGATAGAACATCTAGATAATTGTTAGTAGTAACAGTATTGTACCACGGACTTGTATTTTTATAGTTAGTGGCCATGATTAAATATATCCAAAATTATTATTAAGGTAGCCGCCGGTAACGAATCTGTCAAGGCTAAATTTACGGGCACTATTTCTACTATAGATAGGTTGTAATGTTACACTAAATGTACTTCTAGTAGGCACGTGAGTTACGCCGCCGCTGGTAGTACCGCCTATTCCAAAACTACCTAATAGTCCGGCAACTTGGCCAATGCCACCTGCAAGACCACTAATGATAGATGTGGCAGATCCTACTGCACCTCCAAAGGCACCTCCAAAGGCACCTCCTATTGAGTTTGCTAATCCGCCAATCGCATCTGCTGTGCCTTCAAGGTTGCCCGCTGCACTACCAACAACATTAACTCCAATGTAATCACATTTGTCTTCTAAGGAAACATCCATTGAAGTAACTACTACCGGAACATTTTTAAAAACATAATTACCGTATCCGTTTAACATAATGATAGGAGGCGGATTGCCGGCCTTTGGATCATTTCCTGTGAACATTTTGGTTAAACTTCTTAAATAGTGTACCATTGCAATCCAATACAATCCTTCTGTAGGGTCTGATACATACATTGGGGCTGTTATTTTAATTGTACCGGGCTCGCTACTTTTAAATGCTTGAAACTTATAATTAGTATGAACCGTTTCAATCTGAGTATACGTTGCTCCACTGTGAATATTAATTTTAGGAGTATAAGGAAATATTAAACCACCTGAATCTTTTAATGGAGTTAGCACAGGACTTGATTTGAAGCTGGTCCAATTTGCTAAACTTAATCGAACTCTCCAATCGTTTGCATATGTATCTTCTGTGAAGGCACTAATGGCTCCTACAATATCTCCAATTGCTTCGCCGGCTGCTGGTAAATTTATACTACGAATAGCACTGGCTAAGCCTCCGGGTGAAGCAAGGCCTGCAGAAAATGCACTGCTTAAATTGCTTGCGGCGTTGAATCCACGAGCACCTGCACTGGCCAAATTACCAATATTTCCTAGCGAAGATGTTAATCCAGAACCTAAATCGAAACCCATAATGTATCTCCTGATACTCTATTTATTTGACTTTAATAAGTGCGTAGTTTATAATATAATTTATGAGGACTCATCTAATGACAGCAAAAGTTAATTACCTAAACAACAAGGATATGTTGTTGGAAATACATAGAAGTAAAACATCGTATTGTAGCTTCACACAGCCCGAATTTCATCAATATGACAGCATATTGCCAAGTGTTGACAAGATCAATATCAGAAGTGTGGCCGATGCAAAACGAGCACGGGCAAAACGAATTGGTGATCTTGAGTATGCAAGGCGCAAAGCGGCAGGAGAAAAAGTCAAACAAGCAGATTGCGAAGTTGATTATAAAAAGATTGCCAAAACAGATGTTGTTTTTAGAGTTATGACATTTGACCATATTCCGTTAAACGGAACTAGAAAGAAGAATCCAAAAAGTCTAGCGGATCACAGAGACAAGGTAAATTTTCCTCCATTCCAGCATTGGAAATATAACGAAGAGGATGAGCTTGTTTGTGTGGGTAAGAGTCATTGGAAGGGAGATCTTGAAAAAGGTTATTTTGATAAAGATGCCGGATGTATTACTCCAACACTTGCCCGCATGATGATTAAACTGTGTGAGCGTTATGCCACACGGGGAAA
>Ga0214919_10004932_pt1 | contig 19183 bp, 33 predicted proteins | sample LL1503_MetaG_FD_177994 | JGI IMG/M metagenome (GOLD analysis project Ga0214919, IMG submission 177994) | Freshwater microbial communities from Lake Lanier, Atlanta, Georgia, United States - LL-1503 | ecosystem: Environmental > Aquatic > Freshwater > Lake | place: USA: Georgia | collected...
GCAGGCATCCCCGATACCCTTGTCACCGAAGTTAAAGTGTCTGACACGGGCGTGGACACATCTACCAACACATTGGACACTCCCGTTGTTGTGGCTGACACCACGACAGGAAAGACAGCCGACACAACAGGAACAACAACGAATACAGCAGGAACAGCAGACACGACAACAGGAACAACAACAGGAACAACGGGTACAACAACAGGAACAGCAGACACAATAGTTTCTTCAGCACCTATTGCTGAAACAGCGACTGACTTCCAAGATTTAATTGCTACAACAGGTGCAGCTTCTGGCGATGTTGTGTTGGACGATACAACAACAAATCTTCCAAGTGATGTTGTAGATATTGCAAATACTTACCCAGAAGAAGCTGTTGTAGCTGACGTGCCAACTGGTGGGTTAGCATCTGTATCAGAGACATTGCAGCCAATAAATTTGTTTGAAAATCAAGGAAGCGAAGTTGTTGCTCCAGTTTCTGAGAACTTGATTACCTCTTCGCCAGATGAAACAGTACCTTCGGGTGCATTGGCTTCCATGTCGGACATGGTGCAATTTTTACCTGACGTTGAAACCCCAGAGGGTGCAGTTCTTCCTGATGTTGCAATTGCTGAGAACTTGCTTATCAATCCGTCAACAAAAGACGAAACAGAAGAACAACCTATTGGTGGATTGAATGCAGTTTCAACCGAAACACCTCAAGAAAAAATAGCCCCGTCTTTAGGGATAAAGGCCACTAACATTACAAAGCCTGTAATTTCCACTATTGGTAGCGCAATCAAGTCAGCTTTGAACAGGAAACCAACAGCGGCCAGACCCGTTGGCGGCTTGACAAGCGTCAAACCAAAGGCTGTTAAGCCCCCTGCAAGGATGGATGTGGCTAAATTAATACCGATTCAAAAAGCGGTTCCAATCAAAAAAACGGTTGGCCCAGCTAAAACTTTGTCAAGCACCGCAAAACTAAGTCCTGTAAGCAATATTGCGAACTTGACCTCACTGGTTAAAAAGGCAGGATAAAAATGGCGATTCTAAAAAAACGCACATCAACCAAGCAACTTCCAGAGGCTAAAGATTTTGACGTTGCGCCACTGAAAAGCGTCATCAGCAATTTGAACGACCGTCCTTCATTGACTGGTCGAACTTCTGGCTCAATGACTTCTGACGGCGGTTCTAATCGGGCAGCAGTTTCTGGCAGACCACCCGCTCTGACTTCAAACATTTCGGCCAATCGCCCAGCAGCCGAGGCAATTACAAGGCCAGCCCCTTCTGAGATTACGAGACCAGCCCCTGCGGCAATTACAAAGCCAACCTCTGCAACGAAGCCTGCGTTGACTTCTACAGCCAAGCCTGCCATCACGACCAAGCCGATTGTGACCAAGCCAGCACTGACCACCAAACCTATTACGACCAAGCCAGTCGTCACCACAAAGCCAGTAACTACCAAACCAACTGTTACGACCAAGCCCGTTGTTACAACAAAGCCCGTAACGGCGACAAAGCCTGTAATTACGACAAAGACGACTCCCACGTCTGTAGTAAAGCCTGTCGTTAAAAAGCCAAGTACGGCCACAAGCACGCTAGTTAACGCGCTCACGGGCGCGGCGATTGGTGCTGGAACAAAGCTAATCATTGACAAGATTACTGGCAAGCCCACGGTGGTTAAGACTACTGGTAAAACTGAAGGAGACAGTGCCGCCGTCACCGCCGCAAAAGTCGCCGCCGCAAAAGCACTTGCTGACAAAAAACTCCCCGCTGGAGGAACAAAATCCCCTGCTGGCTCTACAAACAAGCCTCCTGCGGGCGGAACAAAACCAATCACTAGCACGGTGTTGACTGAGGAAGAAATTCATAATGTAAAAAATGCTGACGGAACAACCACTACCGTTTATCCTGATGGCAGTACGGTTACTCGTGATAGCACAGGAAATGTTGTTGACGCAAGTGATGCAGTAACTGCAAACCCAGCGGAAGTTGAATCAATTTATGATGAAGCCAATCAAGATGCCGCAAGCGGCGGTGGAGATGGCGAAACAATTGATACAACCAGCGGCGACGGAGTCAGTGAAAGTTCTGAGGGTACACAATACTTCCAAAACGGCGAGGGAAACTACTACACCATGAATGATGATGGCGGGTACGACTTGGCGTACAACGCTGACGGCTCTGAATATACGGACGACAGCAGTGCTGATGAATACAACTCCTACACAGACCCAGACACTGGTGCTGAATGGACACTGGGTGCTGACGGAGAGTGGACTACTGAGTTCAACTACGACGACTACACCAATTACCCAGAAACTGATTCCGTCGAAGATGCAGGTTACACGCTTACAGACAACACCGATTACACCGACAACTCAAATTACACGTTTACAGACAACGAAAATTACGATGAGGAACTTGACTATGGAAAAAAAGGTGGCCTGATGACTATGATGAACAAAGGCGGAGTAACAGGCTACTTAACAGGCGGAGTAACAGGTTACTTACTCGGTGAAAAACCTGAGTACACCGATAACGGCGACAATTCCTACACTTATTACGATGAAAATCGAGGTTATGTCACCGTAGATTATAACGGGAATGAAATATCTAGCACTCTTGAAGACCCGTATCCCGTTGCGTCCTCTGTTGCATACGATACAGCAGTTGATGATGTAACCGTCCGCAAGTCTGTTGACAACAAAGATGGAACATACACTCAATATTACAGCGATGGCACATACTACACTTTTGACGACCCAGAATACGGCACGGTCTATGACCCTAACGTCACCACCAAAGCCGTGGCGACCAGTGGCAATCCTTTTTCCTTCGACAATATAGGAAATACCGTATCGAAAGGCTTCCAAAATTTAACTGGCGTAAGCGACGAAACGCTTGCAAAAATAACTGGCGCGCTTCCAGCGGCTGGCGCTGGCGCTTTGGTCGCCTCTTTGCTTGGTAGTGATTTTGGCGGAGGTGATCAATATCAAGGTATTGATATGTCTCAGGTTGGCGCTATCAACCCGCGCACCACTGACTTTGGGATTGGCCCAACCAACTTTGTTGGCTACGAAGACTACGGCACAAGTGGAGACGACTACACGCCAAACGAGGAGTTGCTGAAGAACCTGAATGCCCCCGGCTACAACCCGGTGAACGAAGGCGACTACGGCTACGAAGAAGTTGCCGCCGACGAAGAGGTTGCCGACAACGAAACGGAAATGGCCTCTGGCGGTCTGTCTTCTATGTCGACTCCTGTGGCCTCGTACTACACCTTTGGGCAACCAGCGGACATCTTGGCAAACTTAGGGATGCGCCCACAGCCCCCCATGAACCCTCCAGAGATGATGACTCAGGTTGGTCAGCAACAACCTGCACAACAAGCCCAGCAACAAAAGTTGCCACAGCAGGCTCCGCCAATGGCTCCACAGCAAATGTCGCCCATGATGCCTCAGCAGGGTATGCCTCCCCCAATGCGCAGGGGTGGCTTGTCTCACGTTTCCAACGTGCCAATGACTCAGGGCCGAATGGACTTCCGCCAAGGCTCTGCGGTGCATGGAGAAGGTGATGGTCAGTCTGATGACATCCCGGCCATGCTTGCGGATGGCGAGTATGTGCTTGATTCTGAACTTGTCGCGCAGATTGGCAACGGCTCGACCAAGGCAGGCGCACAGGCTTTGGATAGGTTCCGCGAGAACATCCGCGCCCACAAGCGGTCAGCACCCATCAATAAAATACCGCCCAAGACAAAAGTGCTAACCTCGTATCTCAAAGGAGCAAGATAATGGCTGGCTTATTTCAGGGTGACCCACAAACCAAGACGACGGAAGACCAACAGACGGCTCCAGAGTTTTACACGAACTACCTGCAAGACATTGCCAACCTTGGTCAGAACGCCGTCCAGCAGGGCGGTGTAGCTGGCTTCAGTCCTTTGCAGCAGCAAGCCTTCCAGATGGCTCCAGACGTCGCGTTTGCTGGCGCGGGGTCTATGGGTGCAGCGTCTCAATTGCTGGGCGAGGCGGGCGCTACAACGGTTCCTGACGTCATTGCTGACTACATGAACCCCTACACCTCAAGTGTGGTGGATGAGATGGGTCGCTTGACTCAACGTAATGTTCAGGAAAACATCCTGCCAAACCTTGGCGCGGCGGCGGCTGGCTCTGGTCAGTTTGGTTCACGTCGTCAGTCTCAGATTACTGGGAACTCTTTGCGCGACATTCAGGCTGACTTGCTTGGCAAACAGATGCAAGCCCTTCAGATGGGCTACAAAGACGCTGGAACATTTGCCCAAAATGATTTGACTCGCGCCCTACAGTCTGGTCAAGCCTTTGAGAACTTGGGCCAAGCCCAACAAGGTTTAGGACTGGCTGGTCTGAAGACCATGTCCGACTACGGCTCTCAACAACAGGCTCAAGGCCAGAAGTTGCTCGACTACCCAATGGCCCAGTCGCAACAGTTTGCCAAGTTGCTCCAAGGCTATCAAATGCCTATGGGCAGGACTACACAGACGACTGGCTCCGAGGGCTACTCCAACAGTCCGCTTTCGCAGATTGCTGGCTTGGGTAGTATATTTGCTTCGTTGTTCCCCAACACAAGTACAGCGGACGCTCAAAGTGAATACTACAAACAATTGACAGAAAACGCCAAGAAGTCAGGAACAACAACGGCAGTTCTGCCATCAAAAGCCAATGGTGGCGTAATCAACCAAACAGGCGGTGTACGTCTTGCCGATGGCGGCATGGCTCCTTCTGGCTCAGAATATCACGACGGCAACGGAAATTTCTACGATGTCGATGGCTACTTAGTGGAGTAAATAATGGCAATTCCAGCACAGGGCGCACTAAACCAAATGAAACCACAGCAAGCTGGGGGTAAGTTTGACGCAGGCGCAGTACAGGCTGAAAACATTGAAAAGATGCAGTCAGATGCGACTGGGTTAAAAGATTCGGTTACTGACGACCTGAGCGACCAACGCGAGGCAATGAACAATATTCTGTTGCGTCTTCGCGAAGGATTAGACAATCGCAAGAACAGGATGTTTGACCCTGTCCTGATGCAGACCGCCGCAGGCTTCTTGAAACCCACCAAGACGGGTTCGTTTGGCGAGTCCTTGGGGTATGCCGCAGAGAACGCTGGAGTAGAGGCAGAGAAGGAAATGCTTCGCCAGAGAGAAAACCAAAAGTTGGAGATGGAACTGGCTGGCAAAGAGATGGAGTTCCGCCAGCAGTTGGGTGGTGATGCCTTTGTCAACAAGTTGCTGGCTGGAAATAGACCCGCTGCTGGTTCCGCTCCTGCTCCTATCACGCAGGCTCCCGGCGAGGCTGGTCGCGCAACACCACCTATGGTTCCTGCTGGAGTTCCTTCTGCTGCTGTTCCTGCTGGTCAGAACCCCCAGCAAGTGTTGAGTGCAGCCGCCCAAGGGCGCATAAAAGTTACCGACGAAGTGTTGCTGATGGCGAGTCGCATCAATCCCAAAATACTTCCTACTTTGCAAGAAATGCGTAGGTCTCAAGAAGCCGATGAGAAAAACCTCATCGACCGCGAGAGGCTTGGTGTTGAACGAGAAAAATTAGGTCAAGATAAACGCAAGGTCGTCCCTCGCGGTCAACGCACTGAGCGCGAAATGAACGCAGCAGAGTACGCTGAGTACCAAGCCAAGTTACAAGAATATTTTAAGACTAAAGACGAAAAAGCGTTACTTGAATATTACGACAGCAAGGGTTGGATAGAGCAAGAGCAGGCTCGTATCTTGGCTGGAAAAAATGGAATAGGACAAAAAATTTCCGACGTAGAGTTCAACAAATTAATTGCAAGCACCGCCCAAGAATTGATGACAGCCCAAAAACTTGCGGAGCAAAAAGAACTTACGCCGGGAGAAATACAAAAAGCAGACGACTTGTCAACAATAAAAATAATAGAAGAACTTGCTATTGCCAGTGGAAAATCCAAAATTGAAGTGGCAAAAGAGTTGAAAATTGCACGAGAAAAAATAGCAATCAATGTTGAAGAAGCTGGGCTAAAAGAAACGGCCCAATTAAGGTCAAAAGATGCTGAGGCAAAGGCTACCAAGCTGGCAGCGCAGGCGGAAGCGGCATTTGGAAACATCAACTCTTCGAACGACATAATTGCTTACGCAAAAAGCAACCCAAGAATTACACAAGCAATGAACCGACCCGGCATCTTCGGTGCTGTTACACGCGCCGCACAAGAGGGCATCAGTGTTGGCAACTTTAGCGTCAATGTGCCCGGTAAAACTCTTGCCGAAGCAAATCTGACCGAGGACGATTTGACCGCTTTGCAAATGCTTGCGCAAAAAATTGCGGATTTGCAAGTTCGCGGTCGTCAGTTGAACAGGACACCGGGTGAAGGTTCAATGTCCGATTACGAAACTAAACTGCTTTCAAGCATTTATGCTCTTGCTTCAGACAGTCAGCGTGCGCTGATTCTTAAATCAGAAGCACTCAAACTGCAAGGTATGTTTGACGAAGACCGCTTTAAATTGTGGAGTCAAAAAAGCAAGAAGCCCGGTTATACCTACAACGACTTCATGGTTGACGATGACTACAAGTCGCTCAAGTCAGAATACAGAGAAACGCTTGACCGGGTGCGTGAAGACAACGTAGATTTGTTGTCTCCCAAGAGGAAGCCCCCAGCGGCGGCTCCGCCATCTCCAGCGGCTCCAGCACCAGCGGCTTCCGCACCTCCTGTGGCCCCTGCGGCATCTGCACCACCTGCGTCCCCTGCGGCATCTGCGCCTCCTGCGGCCCCTCCAAGGCCTGCTCCCCCTGCTCCCCCTGCTCCCCCTGCGGCCCCTTCAAGTACCGCGCCTGCACTCACGGATAGACAAAAACAAATGCAAGTGTTGAGTCCAGAACTTCGGCCTAATGGCGATGTTCAAGTTACGCAAGATGGGAAAAATATCATTATTGGCAAAGTAAGCAAAGAAGATTATGAATCGGGAAATTTCGATGCTGCCAAGGAAATTATCTATAAATGGATGCTTACGCAAGCAACACCTGCGCCGAAACCGACTGCCGTATCAGCATCAAAACCAAGCAATATTATTACTGAAAAAAAAGAAGGCTTTTCAGAAAAATTAAGGCGTCTGCAAAAAGAGCGTGGAGGTTAAAGCATGGATGAGAAAAAATTTAGCGCACTGTCAAAACCTCAGCAAGATGTGGTGATTAAGATTGCCGCAGAGGCAGAGCGTCAGGGTGTTAATCCTGCGTTTGCAATTGCAATTGCCGAAGCCGAAACCCGTGGGAAGTTTAATCATTACGACGGGGAAAAAATTACAACCTCCCCTGCTGGGGCGCGTGGTCTCATGCAAATCATGCCTGACACGGCTCGTTTGTACAACAAGAATTTAGGTGCAGACATTGACCCTGATGATGAAGACAGCAACATCAAAGGCGGCGTTTTCATTCTGAAAGACTTGTTGACCAAATACAAAAGTCCGCGCATTGCCGTGGCGATGTATAACGCCAGCCCAAAAGCAAACGCTGAATTCATCAAGCAATACGACACCAATCCAGACGAAGCAATCATGTCTTTGCGTCCAGAAACGCGCAAATACGCTTTGCGTGTTTCTCAAAATTTTGATTTGGACAATGACGCAGAGACTGGCCTGATTGGCGTTACAAAAGAACCAAGTCGTTTTGCAAATTACGAGTCAGAAGCAGCCAAACTCAAAAAAGAACAAGAGGCAGAGGCTCTACGCCAAGCGGAAGCGGATAAGAACAAGCCTCCTCCACCGCCCAAAACTTTGCTTGAGCAAGCAAAGGATTTTGCCAACGATATTCAACCAGCAGAAGCAGCTTATATGGGTGCGGCCATCAATTTGGCTGGCCCCATGTTTGCCAAGCCAATCCTCTCTTCAGCAGAAGAGGCAAATCTTTCTGCGCGAGATAAATTGGAATTGGCACGCCGCAATTTAGAGAATGCCAGCGCCCACCGCCCCGGCGACCTTGAAGATGCTTACAGGGAAAGTCAAAGTGGGCTTGAGCGCATAAAGAACGAGGAAGATTTGTTAAATTCAAGGCTCAAAGGAATGCCGTCTGCTTCTGCGCCTGAACCTGTGGTTTCTCCAGAGCAATTGAAGGTTGAATCTAGAAAAATTGCTGGTGCTGGTTCACCTTACAACACTGTTCAAGCGATTGCAAATGAACGTGTGCCTTACAACGTGGCAATTCAGGCAATAGACACGACTCATAACGAGCCGCATGGGAAAGGTTCTTACGACGTTGTTGACGTTTTTAATAAAAATAGGGAAAGAGCCGAACGTGTAGGCGGGTCTGACTTTGTTTTGACTGGCGAAAAAGGGCCGGGTGAGTTGTACCTTCCAAGAGAATTTGCTGACCCTAAAAACGCTGAAATTGAACAGCGCATTGAAACAAATCAAAACCAGCAAGCAATTTTTGCGCAACAGCAGGAACAAGAACGTCAGCGACTTCAAGCGGAATTAGACCGAATTCAGAAAGAACGTGGAGAAGCTGGGCGACAGCACAACGTGCTTGCTGAACAAAGAAGGACAACGGCTCCGCTGCAACGTGCAGTGACCCAAGCAGAAACAAACGCCGAATTGGCTCAACGAAAACTGGGGCGTGCGCCAGAACCGACAACCCCTGCTGGCAAATTCACCGCAAATACTGGGAGACTTGTTGGTCGTGCAGGCTTGGGCGCGTTAGCTGGCGCGGCTGGCGTCATGAGTTACCAAGAGGCGATGGAGCGGTTCAAGGCTGGAGACACCAGCGAAGGCGTCTTAAAGGTTCTACAGGCTGGTTCTGCGGGTGCGATGCTAGTACCCCCAGTGGGTAAGCCGTTGCGGAATGTACGCAGGGCTGGCTTGGCTGGCCTTGTTGGTTTGGGTGGACGTGATATTTACAATCGTCTCACCAAAGAGAACCCACCACCACAGCAATAAGTTTCGAGGAGCAGTTGCCACTCTCCTTTTGCCCCCCTTAATCGGGGGGCTTTTTTATGCGTGTCCAGCGGTACACATCAAAAGCATCTGGGTTTGCGCCATCTGTTTTTCTGCCTGCTCTACGCCCTCATCAAACCCTTGTTGGTAGGCTTCCATGCAAGCAAAAGCCAAAATTGCCTGTGGGTCTCGACTGCCCTCTTCAAATTCTTTTGCCAATTGAATGATGATGGTCATGTCCATGATTCAGGCGGGTCTCTGGTTCTCTAAAGCCTCACCCACTGCGCGATTCATCTGTTTGACAATCTCAACGCAACGGGCGTGTTCCCTGCGGGAAAATTCCACCTCAACAAACAACTCAATGTTGTGCGCAAATTGCACGATGTCTACCTCATCCCCAATCAGCGGGTCTTTGCGGGGTCGGTCGCTCTGGAAGAAGATTTGCTTGATAGTTTCTTCGCTCAACATTTTTCAGTCCTTATTTGTGAGAGTTTTTAAGTTGCCAAAATTGCAGGAGGTTCACGAACATCTCCCAACCCCGGTCAAGGTCTTCAAGGCTCCACTCCTTCACCACGACTAGGTCAGGAACGCTACGAGAGACAAAGACGTTAGCACAGCGTGCTTCGGGAATGCCTAGACCGACTCGGTAGGCTGAGAGTTGCATGAGATGCTCGTCGTAGCCATCAACCTTTGCGGGGTCGGTGAACTCTTTGGTTTTGATGTCAATGACAATACCGTCGTCCCACTTCCCAGAAAATAAATCGCACTTACCGCCAAAACCAAGGTCGTGTGCAAACGAGCGTTCGGAAACCCAAACCCGTGTTCCGAAATGGTTGTCAATTGCTTGGGTGCAGGCGCTGACACTCTCTTGGTGTTTGCCTGATGGTCTGTTTTCATAGTGTCCCTGTATTGATGCATGGATGTCTGTTCCAGCATCTGCCGCCGACCGACCTTGTTCTTTTGAGTCGTTGATGATTCTGTCGACGTACTCCTTTTCAGGCTCGTCTGTTCGACGCGGGAGGGTGAGGGCAGAGAGCAAGACCTGTTGCTGAAGCCAAGCTGTCAACGCAGGTTTTGCCGCAACGCTCAAAATTGTAGTGACGCTGGGAACCAAATTCATGGTTCGTGCATCACGCAAGGTTGTGTTGCGTTGTCCGCCCTTCTTGGCCTCCACGGTGTACATTGGCACGCCGTCTCGGGTGTACCAGTGATTGGACTCAGACGCTCTTGGTGCTGATACTGTTAGCATTTATTCAATTCCTTTGTGGTTACGTCTTGGCTTGGTCAAGGTTCGGTATTCAAACATACCAGCCATCTCGGGATAGCAAAGGTCAAACAGTCGAGGCAGGTATGGTCTGTGGTTGTTGTTGATCTTCCACTCGCCGCCAGCCTCTTGAATGGCTGAATAATGTCTCAGGAACTCAACAATCGTGTAACTGGAATAGTGAGTCCTACCACGAGCGCGTACCTTCATGGCTTCTGAAACAAAAGCCCGCCAAACGTGTCCGTTGTCAGGTAACCACTCAGCAAACTCGTCGCTGAATTGGTCGTTGTGTTGTCTAATGAGCGTAAACAAATTATCCACATTTCACCTCAAAAAGGAATGTCCGAGTCCATGTCGTCAAAGCCCGAACCTGTGTTGGTGGGTTTTCTGGCAGGCGTGTTTGAATTTCCCCGTGCTTGCCACTCTGGCGACTTCTGGATTTTCTCCTTGAGGCCGTTGCTGAAGGTGCTGAACAACTCCATGTCAGGCTCGTCGATTGAGAACTCCTTCAGGTCGTTGTGACCTTGAGGCATACCCCCCCTTTTGATGGCAAGGGGTACGGGCATGATGGCCGAAATGTTGGTGTACTCATTGCCGTCATTGCCCATCGCTTTGATGACCGAAATCATTGCCCACACGCCAAGCACGTTCTTGAGTTCAAAGCCATTGAGTTCTTGCTGAGTGAACTCCCTCCCCCGCCAAGTTTGCAAGTCTTTGCGCAGGGTTGCCTTCTCGACCAGCGAGAGGGTGAAGTTCTTCGAGATTGACATCGGCTCACCCTTGGCCGTGACAATGGCGCTGCCGACATCGTCCTCCCCATGCACCTCGAATTGAAACATCACCTTGGGCTTTTTTGTAAGCACTCCTTGGAAGGTTGAGTTTTGAGTTCCCAAGTCGATGACTCGGTAGCATCGTGCAAGATGCATCCCCGGTGGGACGGGGGTAAATCCACCGCCGCCGCCGCTGTTTTTCGCTATTAGTCCCATGATTCGCTCCTGATTGATACAGTTTCTAAGGTCACAATTGGCCGCTTGGACACCCCGCATTCACTGCGGATGATGTTCCAGTCGTCCCCACTAGCAGTGCCTGCCTCAGCCCTTTCCAGAGCCTCCTCAAGCATTTGCATTCTTTCCAGCATGAGTTCGTGCATTTCACTTTTGTCGTGCATGGTTCGCTTTCATGTTAAACAGGGGCTAGTGTACCACGTTTAATTTTATCTTGCACAACTATTTTTTTTAGTGTAACATACGCTTAACCACAAAGGAACCCAATGACGCTTCAAGAATTTTTTAAGGACAAGCCAAGGGGGTCGATGATTGCGATGGCCCGCAAGCTGGGCATCAGCAAGACTTGGTTCTCGCTGGTGGTGACAGGGCGACAACTGCCCAGCCCAGAACTGGCACGCGACATTGAAGTGCGGACTGGCAGGAAAGTGAAAAGGGCTGACCTGCGGCCCGACATCTTTGGAAAGACAGCAAAATGATTTGGTACAAATTTTATCTGGGCGAATACCTCACCCACACCACGCACCTGTCGGATGCCGAGGACTTGGCCTACCGCAGACTGTTGGATTTGTACTACATCAGCGAAAAGCCAATCCCTTTGGATACCGAAGCGGTTGCCAGAAAAATCAAACTTGATCTGGACATCACCGAAATTGTGCTGGAAGAATTCTTCACCAAAGGTGTTGATGGCTACCGCAATGGCCGCTGTGACGCAGAAATTGCAAAGTACACCAAACAGGTTGCAGTCAACAAAGAGTTGGGCAAACTTGGCGGCAGGCCCAAAAAAGCGGTATGATAAATTTGGGCACGGCTACCCTTAGCGGGGGAAAAGAGGATTCTTCACCCTCCTGCCGATGTTCTTCTCCAGTGAAGCAGACCAACGAAGTAAGGTCAAAAATGCACTACTACAGTTTCCACATCGGGGACTACAAATCCCACACCCATCACCTGACGCTGATGGAAGACCTCGCCTACAGGCGACTGCTTGACCACTACTACCTGCACCAAGCGCCGATAAAGCAACGGGACATCGCCCGTCAAATCGGTATGCGCGACCAAGAGCAGGACGTTCTAACCGTTCTCAACGAGTTCTTTGCCAGCACTGAAGATGGGTTTATCAACCCGAGGGCCGACAAGGAAATAGCCGCCTACGTTTCGATGGCAGAGGCTGGCAAGCGTGGTGCTGACAAGAGGTGGAACAAGGGAGGGGATAGCCACCCTATAGCCCCCCCATCGCCACCCTTAACACCCCCCAATAGCAACCATGAACCAGTAACCAGTAACCATAAACCAATAGATACCAATATTTGTCCACCTGACGGTGAACCTGCGGACAAATTGCCTGATTGTCAACACCAAGCAGTCATTGACCTGTACCACCAGCAGTTGCCTACCTTGCGCCGGGTAGAGGTGTGGAACGATGCCCGCAAGGGCTACCTAAGACAGCGGTGGCGGGAGGTAGCCGCAGAACTGAGCAAGGACAAGCCAACCAGCGGCGGGGCTGTTCTGGACTGGTTCAATGACTTCTTTGGTCACATCCAAAAATCCCGGTTTCTGGTCGGCAAGGTCAACGGCAAGGATGGTCGAGCCTTCACTGCTGACCTCGAATGGATTCTCAAGCCAAGCAATTTTGCAAAAATAATTGAGGGTAAATATCATGGCACTCACTAATTTCAAAAAAGACGAACCCGTCAATGACGGCCCAAGCCTGCTGTGCAGTGTGGCTGGTTGCGCCTCTCGTTGGAGCGTGAAGCTGGAAGGGCAGATGCCTAAATGCAGCTTTCACCAGTGGCAGCGCCCCGAGTATGGTGCTACGAAAACCTACAAACAATATCTGGAAGACAAAAACAATCCAGCCAAAACGGTTGCCTCGTGGTTGCCCAAGGAGCCGTGGTGAATTACTTTGAAGCACACAAGCTGCTAGACGAGGTCAAGGATGGAGTCTTGCACACCTTTGCCAACATCAAGATTGCGCTGCAACTCACTGGCGATTTGGATTTTGAATGAAGAAGGCCAAGCCGACGATGAGCATAGGCATCGCTGTCTCGTTCGGTGGCTCATCAAAAAAAGAATACAAAATCGTGACGATGCTTACATCTGGCTTAACGGTGAAGTTGACGACCGTGGGCGACACCAGAAGGGCTGGAACGAACTACATCCCAAGTCGCGTCTTGAAGCAGATGTTCGAGAACAGTGGACAAAGGGCAATCAAGGAACAGAAGGAGAATGGAAATGATTGAACTTACGTTACCTTGGCCTCCCACGGTCAACACCTACTGGCGCAGCTTCAACGGTCGCGTCCTCATCAGTTCAAAAGGGCGCGAGTACCGCAAGGCGGTTGCTGACCAAGTGCTGATACAACGTGCCGCCAAGCACATCGACTACGCAGTCAAGGTAGAAATCAAGGCGTACCGCCCAGACCGCCGCCGTCGTGACCTAGACAACCTTCTAAAAGCCTTGCTGGACTCCATGACGCACGCTGGTGTGATGCAGGACGACGCCTTGATTGAAGACCTGCGCGTGTACTGGGCAGATGAAATTGGCGGGATGGTCAAAATAAACATTGAGGGAATTGAATGAACACAGAACCAGAACTGATTGACCTCTATGCCATGTTTGCGCTGATGATGCAAAAGCCCGTCAAGGGAAGGTCAAAGATTGATGCGGCCTACGAGGCGTTCGAGCAGGCGCAAGCAATGATGGATGTACGCGAAGACTTCATGGATAAAAGGAGTGACTGATGGAAGCATTGTTAAATGTGATTGGTTTATTTTTTTTGTTGTCTGGCGTTGTGGCGTGGGGTGTTGGTATTTTATTGATGTGGTACTACTGGCTTTGTATGCCAAACAAGGAGGAATAAATGTTTGATTCATTTGGGGATTTTTTTTGGACGTTCATGGCAATGTCTGGATTTATGTTTTGGATATGCCTGACAATTTTTGTTGGCATGGTCATCAAGCGCAACCGAGAAAAAAGGGGGATTTACTATGAGTGAAGAGCGCGACCCACACAAGGCGGTTGACTACATCCTGAAGAACGCTGCGCTGTTTGCAAAAGCAAAAGCAGAGCGCACCTACATCGAACATTTCCGCAAGTCCCTCAAGGGCATCCTGATGAAGCGCAGCATGGAGATTGCTATCGGAGCGCAGGAGCGCGAAGCCTACGCTCATCCAGAAATGGTCGAGTTGCTCATTGGATTGAGGGCGGCGGTGGAGATCGAAGAGAAGCTGAAGTGGGACATCACAGCAGCAGAACTCAGGGTGGAAATCTGGCGCACAGAACAAGCAAACAACCGGGCTGAGGGCAAGGCGACGATATGAACCATCACGCGGCTGGCTGGGTGCTTGTGTTGCTGGACGGCTGGGTGATGCACACCCACTGGTTGGCAGGACTCGGGTTGATTTTTTTAATTTATTCGTTTTGGAGCATTTGCATGAAAACACCAGAAGATGAAGCGTTTGAACAAATTGAAGCCGATATCAAGCGTCGAGAAAAACAAAATGATGATGCTCAAATTTACGCATCACCGTGGAAGGGGTTGACTGAGTACGAGTTTGCGGGAATTTACAACCGCTGGACTGACGCCAATGGCTCAACCGCGTGGGGTCTGTACAGTGAAATTGAGAAAGCATTGAAGGGGAAGAATCATGGCTAAATTACCCTACACCTACACCATTTGCCCAACGCAAGCAGAACCAAAACGCTTCACCGTAAGCTGTGCAGAGATGGGCATACTGCTCCGCAACAGTCCAGATGGCGACCTGACCATTGATGACCGCCGCAACGGCTTGTGGGAATCGTGGGAAGGCAAAGGAGTCGTAGAACCCATCGAAGACAGACTGCACAACCTCATCAGGAGCGTCAAGAAATGACGCCACTCCAAAACCGAATACGGGATGCCCTCAACAAGCAGCCAGACGGCATGACCGTCGGCCAACTGGTGCTAACAGTCCGTGGCAGTCCCGAGGCCATCCGCAAAGCATTGTCCAGAATGGGCGACGCCTACATCGACAGATGGGTCAAAGAGGGTTGGAACTTTGCTGCTGTCCATTGCCTTGTTGCCGTCCCTGAAGACTGCCCCCGACCATGACTACCTTGAAGGAAAAAAAACACATGAGCCGGGTAGCTGAGTTGGGCTGCGCCGTCTGCCGAAGGCTAGGGCATGAAGGAACCCCGGCTGAATTGCACCATCCAAGGGCCGGAACAGGGGCTGGGAGACGCGCAAGCCACATGGATGTCATCCCACTATGCCCAGCCCATCACAGAGGCGCTCTGAGCGGCATCCACGGCGTCGGGACAAAGGCATGGCCCAAGCTGATGGGCTTCACTGAGCAGGACTTGCTGGACGACACCCTCAAATTGCTTGGTGTTGTCAAATAACAACATTAGGGTTTTCCTTAGAAAAATATTTTAAGAAAGTTGTTGACGAGGTTTAATCTGGGGTTAAACTACACGCACTGACCAAGCAATCCCGCAAGTCAGAACCAGCGAACAGAAAGCGAATTATGAACAACGATCTCAACCTCAACAACATCGACACACTCGGTTCTTTGTTGGCTCAAATCAAAGACCTGACGACCCAAGCCGATGCCATCAAAGATGCCATCAAAGAGTCTGCATCCGCAGGCGGTGCGAAGGTTGTCGAAGGTGTCTTGTTCAAGGCTACCTACATTGAGTCTAACAAGTCGATCTTCGACAAGGAAGCCTTCATCAAAGCCTTCAGCGCAGAGGCATACGCCAAGTACACCAAAGTGTCTGCCGTGTTCTCCGTCAAGGTCACCAGCCGCTAAAACCAACGGGGCTTCGGCCCCAACCCCAACCGAAAGCGAATCATGAAATTTCAAAACACTTTTTGTTCCCAGTGCGGCGGAGAGTTTGGCCCCGGCGATCATGGCTACAGCCATTGCCGCAACCACCAGAAATTTGCCAATCACCTTGGCTACAGCGACATCGACCCCTTCGAGGTGATCAGGGTTGTGAGCGACAAGACTCTTGAAATCAGAGAGATGGTTTCAGAGCGCGATGAATCAGTCAAGCTGGACTGGGCGATGGGTGGCTTTGCAGGTCACTGCATCAACCAGCGTGACCAGAAATGGAACATCAAAAGCGACGAGACCGCCCCCGTGATTCGCATTCGCTTTGGCAAACATGGCTGGCGGGATGCCCACGGTCGCCGCTTCAATCTGAGCCACAAGCCAAGCAAGTTTTACGATTACAACTTTTAGGATTAACCATGACCGAATTTGTAAAGGGCGAGTACCTCAAGGGCTTTGAGGCGGGCTGGGACTTTGCCCTGCATGAAGTGGAACAGTGGATAAAGCGTGAGGCGCACGACCCCCAGCGCATTGCCGCCGTGCTGTCCTTGCTGGCGCACCTCAAGATGGAGGGTAAACCAGATGACCCGTCGAATAAGCCTTGAAGGCCGTCTGCATGACTACGATCCAGAAGTGGGTAGGCTTTGGCGTAGTCGGCATGATGAGCCAGAAGAGCAGGTTTTTGAGCGCCTGCCAAAATGGATGCTGGCAGAGCCAGAGGACAGAGATACCAGAATCGATCTAAAGCGCCTCTTTCCACCTATCCTAGAGACCTTGACCAGCCGGGAGCAAAAACTGCTTTGGTGTCGTTTTTGGGCTGACTACACCCTTGATCAGATAGGCGCAGTGTTTGGGGTTGGGAGAGAGCGTGTACGACAGATTGAGGCCAAAGCTATACGCAGGCTGAAACACCCCTCGCGCAGTGAGGCGCTGAGTACGCTCGTCGCGTTCTGCCCTCTAAAGAAACGTCACGCAGAGCAAGAAGATGAGGCGCGTCGCCAATGGTTTGCGGAGTTGAATGAAGACAAGTTGATCAAAAAACTTTTGGAACTTAGGGAAAACACCTAGAAGAAAAGTGTTGCATCGTTTAATTCGGTGTTACACTGACCTCACTGCAATCAAGCAGTCAACAGCGAAGGAAAAGCGAAATGGAATATCAGTACAACGATGGAGGCCGAGAGGCCGCAGGCTACAAAGGCACAGCAGGTGACTGTGTGGCTCGTGCAATTGCAATTGCATCTGGCCTGCCATACGCAGAGGTTTATGCGGCTCTTGCCAGCGGGACTGGAAGCCAACCAGCAGGTAAGCGCGGTAAACGCTCTGCATCCGCCCGCAGTGGCATCAACGTCACGCGCAAGTGGTTTAGGGACTACATGGCATCCATTGACTTTGTATGGACACCAACGATGGGCATTGGCACTGGGTGCAAAGTTCACTTGCACGACGGCGAGTTGCCAATGGGTAATTTGGTGGTGTCGGTTAGCAAGCATTACACCGCCGTGATTGACGGGGTCGTCAACGACACATTCAACCCCCAGCGAGAGTCATACGCGGTGAACGCTGACGGGACTCGGCATATTTCCCGCAGGTGCGTTTACGGGTACTGGGCCAAACACTAAAACAAAAGGGTTAGGGTAAGTCCCTATACAAATAAATTTACAAAGGGGCTTGACAACCTCTTTGTTTAATGTAGAATTACACTCAGACACCAAACTTCTTGGTGTCGTAACAGAGAAGGAACAGCGAAATGAGAGCAATAGTCAAAGCAGCAATAAAAATCCCCGAAATGGTGTTTGCGTTCGAGACCATCTGCGAAGACGACACCAAGCCGGGTGGCAAAGAGGTGACCCCAGAGGACTACACCGACGAAGAAATTGTGAGTGAGGCAGAGTACCGCCTCATGACCTATTTTGAAGACGGTCACATCAACAACGACATGAGAATGGATGAGGAGGGCGTAGGCAACGATGTCGCCGTCAAGGACATCAGGATGCTGATTGCATTTCTGAAAAAGTACAAAACAGTGGACGGCCATTGGAGCAAGTACACCAACCACTTGCTCAAGTAATCAACATGGGGGCTTCGGCCCCCGCAACCAACTCTTAACGAAAGCGAATCATGGAAAACGAAATTGAAACCAGCATCAAGACCGAAGACGGTGTCAAAGTGTCCCTACATAGCTGGGACGACGGTGGGGCTTGGCTGCATTTGGCTTTGAAGGGCAGCACTGCCTATGCCGCCCTGACCCGTGACGAAGCCCAGCAGCTTCTGGAGGGCTTGGAGGCCATCTTGCAGGTGGCGGCATGAGTGGATTCGAGAGCAAGCGCGAAGCAGCGCAGGACAAAGTGGACGATGGCGACTTCGGGGGCATTGACGAGGTGATGCACTGGGTGACCATCGTCATCCTTTTTCTGATGACCCTTGTCTTTTTGAGTGCGGTGGCCGGGTTTGTCTGGGCCATGCTATGACACGCGATGAAATCATCCGCATGGCGCTGGAAGCTGGGTTTGCCGATTCTGAAGGCGTGGTACATCCTGCGTATCAGCTTGAAGCCTTTGCCAATCTTGTTGCCAATCATGAGCGTGAGGCTTGCGCGAAGTTGTGTGAAGCACAAGGCGAGTACGGCTGGCAGCAATACGCTGACGCCATTAGAGCAAGAGGAAACACATGACACAACCAGAAGCATTGGTACTGGCCGACATACTTGACCGAAGTGTTTTACAGGCTTACGCAGATGCCGCAGCCGAACTGCGCCGGTTGCACTACAACAACTTAGTCCTGACAGACGCACTTTGGAAAGCCTGCGGAGACGATAAAGAAGTGGTCAACGCAACGATTGAGTCACAAGGAGAATTGAAATGACCACACTGAGACAAGCCGCGCAACAGGCGCTGGAGGCGTTGCACTACAGCAAAGTGGAAGCAATCACCGCCCTGCGCGAAGCATTGGCACAGCCAGAGCGGGAGCCAAGTCAGTGGCGTGACATAGTTGTCGTTGCCTTAGTCCGCGAGGGCGTCAATAAGCATCGGGCGCGGGAATTGGCTGATCACTTTGCAGCACAGCCAAAGCAGGAGCCGTGGAGAGAGTCTGCCTCAGACTATGAGCGTGGAGTCATTGATGGCAGGCAAATGCAAGCGCAGTCCAGCGTGGACAAGGCAGTCAATGCCATGACACAGCGCCCGTGGGTAGGGCT
>Ga0214919_10004933_pt1 | contig 19182 bp, 18 predicted proteins | sample LL1503_MetaG_FD_177994 | JGI IMG/M metagenome (GOLD analysis project Ga0214919, IMG submission 177994) | Freshwater microbial communities from Lake Lanier, Atlanta, Georgia, United States - LL-1503 | ecosystem: Environmental > Aquatic > Freshwater > Lake | place: USA: Georgia | collected...
CTCCACTCAACGCGTCTGTCACCACATTGGTAGAACGCGTCATCGACATGCCGTCGAGCGTAAACTCTGCGTCGCGGGCTGTTTGCAGGGTGGTGCCAAAACCATCTACAACCGTGCTATCGGCTGTAGCCGCTTGTACCGAAAAGCTCTTGCCCGCACCCGACGCGCCTTCCAGCACCAGTTTGCTGCCACCCGCCTGACTGCCAGTGTTGACCACACGCGCAGTGATCTCTCCACCCTTAGCATTGATTGCTGCAGCCACGTCGCTAACCGTAGCGCCGGCATTCATGGCCACGGTCACCGCAGAACCAGTTGTCGGCGTGAGTGTTACCGTAAAAGCAGCAGCAGACATGGCTGTTGCGGCGGTCGCATAGCTTGCGCTGGCAAGTCGCGTGGTCTGTGCCAGCTTACTGACCGTTAGCGTATGTGAACCAGGCACTGCAACGCCGGTCCCGCCTGCTGTAGCACTTACAGTAGTCGGCGCAGAGTTTGTAATTTGCAATTGGTTTAGCTTCGAAACACTCGCCAGATCATTGGCTGCGAGCCGCAGTGTTTCCATCGCACTCTTTAGCAATCCAACGTTTGAAATCGCGACTTCTGATTTCTTCTTTTCGGCATCGATCTGGGCCTGGCGCGGCGCCCGGCTAGCCTCAACCAAATCTGATACCAGTTTCTTGGTGTCCAGCGTGCCCACACCCAGCGCCGTGATTAGGTTGGTGGAAGGCGAAGTAGAAGTAGTGCTGCCTGTGGTTGCCATGACTGCTTACCGCATGTATTCGAGCAGTGACAACTGCGACAAACGACCCAACAAGGACTGCGAGGCCTGCAGTAGGGTCTCCTGCTTTTTCAGATCCCCTAGGGCAGTGGCGTAATCCAAATCCTTAATATCGGACAGCGCTTGAGTGGCGCGCGTCGAGAGCTCTTCGGCCTGCGACTGCGCTAGCGTCAGGCGGTTTTGGCTTGCACCAAGCTTGGCCATTGCCGTTTGGATGTGATCCGATACTTTTGATAGCTCATCAATACCACGCGACAAGTTTTGCTTATCGTTGGTTTTGAGAGCGGTCTCAAGGTCATTGATCACGCCAAATACATCGACCTTAACTGCCGGATCGGTGGCGGTAGCTGGCCGGGTAACACCCTGCCAAACGGTCGGCCCGGCAACACTGGCGTCTTCATAGCCAGCATCGGCCAAGTGCACTCGCAACGGAGAACCAGACCCATCGTAAGAGACACTGCCGTCTGGCGCCTGCGCATAAGGCGGCGCCGAGGAACGCGTACCGGCGAACACATAGCGTCCGTCCGGGTCGCGCGCATTGGCCAAGCCCAGTAGCGATGCCTTAAGCGAGGACACCTCTACTGCCATGGAGTTGCGCTCACTCTGAGTGAACTGGCCCGACGCGCCCTGCAACGAAAGCTCTTTAAGTCGCGCCAGCAGATTTTGACTGGTCTCTAAGGCCGAGGCTTGTGTGTCGATGCCTAGCTTTACCTTGGCGACCGACTCGACGTCATTGGCAAAGCCTTTGATGCGACTTTCCAACGCCACGGCCCGCGCCACAATTTCGGGCGCCTCTGAAGGCTTGTTGTAGTTCAGGCCACTGGCGACCTTGCCCTGCATGGTGGCCAACTCTGACGCGGCCTGCGACATATGCGCAGACAGTTGCTGGTACAGCTGGGATGTGGAGACTCTCATAACTACTCCTGGCTACAATCGCTGCATCAACGAATCAAAAAGCTTGCTGGCGGCCTGAATGACTTGAGCATTGGCCTGATAGGCCTGCTGAAAGCGCAACAAGTCGGCCAACTCTTCATCTAAGTTGACGCCAGACACGCGATCTCGCGCTTGTGTAGCGTGATCGAGCATCACCTGTTGGGCGTTTCGCGAGACCTCGGCCTGAACAGACAGCGAGCCCACTCTGTTAATTAACGTTTCATAATTTTGCTGAAACGTGCCCTGCCCGGCCATGACGTCAGTGCGCGTTTGAAGCTGAACTAACAGAGCGGCATTGCGGTTATCGCCCAATGGATCTTGCGTCGGCTGCACCGTAAACGCGTCGCCGGTGGCTGGAATTCCGCTGAGATTTAGCGACCAGTTACCGTAACGAACTTCGCGACCCACCGGATCAAACTCACCCTCAGAAACCACCGTACCAGTGGCCACATCGGTAATGGCATAGCTGGAGCCGGCGCCGAATGACACGTCATATTTTCGTCCGTCCGGCATCTGCTCCTTAGGCACAGTAGATACGTCGTAGGTACCAGACATCGACACTGCACTGGCGTTGCCATCGGCACCCAGACCAAAGACAAGCAAATCTTCGGCCAGCGGCGCCGTCATGTTAAACGATGGCGACAGGCCCAGCTGGCGCGTTAGCGCAGCAGCATCTGCTGTGGCGCCAGCAGACACCACTGCTGGGCTGATATCTACGGTAATAGAGTCTGCGTCGTCGATGCTCTCAAACGACAGGACACCGCCCGTTGCACCGACATCACCAACTGTAACGTTGCCAATTTCACCGGTCACCGTCATGTCCGCGCCTGTCGAATCGGCGATCACAATGCCATCGGCTTCAAGCCGCGCAGAGACGTTAGAGATGCCAGCGGCATTGATTTGGGATAAGAGCGTCTGAACGTCTGCGGCTGAAAACGACTGCCCATTGACGGACAGCGACTGGATGGAGCCTGTAGGCAGAGTGTCTGGAACCGCAAGTGTAATTTCGTTACGGGCAGTGACCTTCACGCCAGTGGTGGCAGACTGTGCATTGAGCAAGGCCGCCACGTCTTTGGCAGAGCTGCCAGCCGGGATCCCTACAGGAACCGGTACGCCGTTAATCCGTACGCCGTTAGCAGGCACAGCTGCGAAACTGCCTGCATTGATACGTGCAGTGACAATTTTAGGCTCGGTGACAATGCTGGTGTTATCACCGGCGCTTTGTATGGTGCGCATTGCCGTCGCGCCATAAGAGAACGTTTGATCCAGGTAGGCCTGATCACCCACCTTGCCGTTGTAAGCCGCGTTTAGCGCTGCGCCCGCATGAAAGCCATTGGCGGTGCTGATTAGAGCAGCGCCTTGGGTGGCACTGAGCTGTGGGCCAGAAAGCTGCCGTCCGTCGCGTGTAAACACCGCCAACTCACCGCCAGAGCCATCAGCCCGCAATGAAACGGCCTGAGTACCTGCTGCGATTACAGTAAGCGGCCTAGCAGTAGCAGAAAACATTGTACTGCTATAGGGCGGCGCCACACTGCGCGCGAGCGTTGACTGAAGATTGCGAAATTCGGTAGACGGACGAAATGGCGTCAGCTTGGCGTCTGCGCCAATGGCGCTAAGATTGCTTCGCGCGCCTTGAGCCGAGATCCGACTTGCTGTGGCGACTTCACCGGGCTCTTCGATAAGAACCGCTAGAGTTTGTGCCGGCCGTGCCTCAGGGCGGATGACAAATGCATCGCTGTCTTTGGGCGCGCCTTGAAACGCGAACGCCAAGCCACCCAGTCGCACAGTATCAGCGCCACTGGCACTGATTCCGCTGGACAAATCCTTGACAGTCCATTGGCCAGCCTTGGCATCAAAGCGTGCGCTATAGCTGTGCGCAGCGACCTGTCGAGGGTCCTCAACGGTCACGCCGAGCCGACCCTGACCGCTGTTGCCGTCACCGGTGACGGTGTATTTGGGTCCTATATAAAACAGCGCTTGACCCGGATGGCCGGAGGCATCCAATCCATTGGATTGGATATCGTTAATGGCATGGCCAAACGCCAAGGCCATTTGATCCAAACTGTCCGCAACCGGCCCGAGCGCCTGACCGCGAAACGCGGTCAGACCACCGAGCGTGCCCGTAATGGCGGTGGGCAACACAGTCGGTCGAGTTGACGCATCCAACACAAACTGGACCCGACCCGGATCGACGGCGTCGAATTGAGCGGTGATCGCGTGCACTGTGCCACCCTCGACCAACGCCGCTCCAGAGGTGCTGTCGCCTGCATAGATGTCGGCAGAGCCACTGTTGCCCAGCGAAATCGCGATACCCATCCGCTCGCCAAGCTCCTTGAGCAGCGTGTCACGTCGATCCAACAACTGCATCGGCTGCTCAGCATCGGTTGAGCGCTTGATGAGTTGTGAATTAAGCGTGCCCAGCTCCTTGAGTCGGACATTGACCTCTTCGACACCTTGCTCGATCTGCGCGCGCTTAGACGACTCTAGATCGGCAACGGTTCGACTCAGCCCTTGAAAGCGCGAGGCCACACCGTTGGCAGCAGACAAATAGCCTGTACGTGCCCCGGTTGATCCAGGGCTCGATTCGAGCATCCTAGCGGAGTCAAAAAACGCCTGGAACGCGCCGTGTAAACCAGCTGTGCTGCTACCGATAGAATCCTGTAGCTGCTGCAATTTAGAGAGCAACGCTTCCTGACTTTTGAAGTCACCACCTGAGCGCCGCAGGTTCTCTTCAAGGTAGCGATCGTACAATCGCTCCACACCCGCAAAGCGCACACCGGCACCCAGGCTGATGCGCGCAGAATTGTCTTGGCCGGCCGACTCAATGGTGGCTCGCTGCCGCACGTAGCCGGCAGTCTGCAAATTGGCGATGTTGTTACCGGTGGTCGCCAGCGCTTTTTGATACGCAGCGAGACCCGAAACGCCTATGCCTACTAGATCGACCATGGCTTAGCGCACCGCTCCGGCGCGGCGCAACAGCGCATCCGCGGTCGTAATGTCAAAGCCGGCATTTTTAACGTCGGCACTTTGCAAATCGACAGGTACCACAGGGTGCTTACCCTGCTGCATCATAAATTTCGCAAGCCCAATACCGCCGGCTTTAGACATGTTCAACGAGACCTGCTGGTCGAACATCTCTTGATAGGTATCCATCGCTTGTGAGTTGAGCAGCTCACTGCGCGACACGGTCTTGCGCATCTCCTTGAGCATCAGGCCGATGAACATCGACTCAAACTGCTCTGCAGCGCCCCCCGCGGCTTCACTTTCGCTGCGAACGGCCTGCGCTTTCATCTCGGAAAGCGCGCCGAAGTCAAACCAAGTGGAAGGTGAAGCGGAGATATCCATGATTAGATGACAATCAGCTCTGCATGCAACGCGCCGGCGCGCAGCAATGCCTCAAGAATGGAGATCAGCGCGGTGGGAGACGCTCCGATTTCATTTACAGCGTTCACGATCTGCCGCAGCTCTGCGCCGGGCTTAAACAAGACCATCTTTTTCTTGTCTTCAGTGGCAGCCACGCGCGCATTTTGCACAGCCGTGGTCTGACCCTGGCTAAACGGCGCCGGCTGGCTAACGTCGTTGGTGGCATCGACCGTTACGGTGATGTCGCCCTGCGACACAGCTGCAGCGCTGACCAACACATTGCGGCTGATGACTACTGTGCCGGTTCTAGAATTGACCACCACTCGGGCCGGAGGCTCGCCTGCTACGACTTCCAGCTCTTCGAGCAGGCCTATAAAGGCGACGCGCTCCCGTGAGCCCTTGGGGGCAAATACTTTGACCGAAACCGAATCAATGGCATCTGCGGTATCAGGCCCGAACTGCTTGTTAATCGCCTGCATCACTCGCGATGAGGTCGCAAAGTCTGGGCTGCTGAGGTTGAGCACCACGGAATCACCGTCGTTCAGCGGGCCTGTGACCTCACGCTCTACTAGTGCACCGCCAGGTATGCGTGCCGACGTGGACACACCCACTGCAACAGAGCTTCCTGCGGCGTCAGCAGAGAAGCCGGATGCCGACAGCGGACCTTGAGCAACAGCATAGGTACGGCCGTCGGCGCCACGCATGCGGGTCATCAGCAGCACACCACCGCGCAAGCTCTTGGCCTTGGCAATAGCGGCAACGTTGACATCGATCTTTTGACCAGGCTTTGAAAAGGCCGGAAGCTCAGCAGTCACCATGACAGCTGCAACGTTCTCAACCTTAAAATCTTTGACTGATTCAGGGGAAGTGTCGTAGCTGGATAGCGGGCCGTCTACCGAAGAACCCATTCGCGCCAGTGTTTCACGCAGTGTTTGGATGGTGAACGAAATGTCTTTGCCATCGCCGGTACCCTGCAGACCAACCACCAGTCCATAGCCCATCAGCTGGTTGGGCCGTGCTGCAGCAAGCGCCGCGATGTCTTTGATGCGCTCGGCATGAGACGCTGTAGGCAATGCAGACAGGACCGCAGATAGCAGCGCAGCGCTAAGCAGAGCCAGCCACTTTCGAGTGTATTTCATAGGTTGTTGCTCCACCGTCAGAACGGCCAGAACCGTAAGAGGGCCCGGTTCATCCAACCGGAGCGGCTTGCGTCAGCCAGTTCCCCAGCACCTGCAAAACTGATGTCCGCATCGGCCAAGCGCCGCGACCGGACGGTGTTATCGGGCTGAATGTCGGAAGGCCGAACCAGACCACTGAGGCGCACAATTTGTGAACCCGTGGCCAGCTGCATGCGCTTATAGGCGCGAATGGCTAGCAAGCCATTGGGCAACACCTCGGTCACTACAGCAGTCAATTGACCCTTGATATTGCCTTCGGCAGCAGCGGTACCCTTACCGGCGGAATCAATACCGCTGGCTGCTGGGTTCATATCTATGGGCCAAGGTAAACCCGCTTTACCAAATGCCGCATCAATACCTTTGAGTGCACCAGCCGACAGCGCCGTCGTTTTGGAAGTGCGTGACGACCCATTGGATGCAGAGCTGGATGCAGTAACGTTTTCCTCTATGAGCACAGTCACCAAATCGCCAGGGCCGCGTGCCCGTTCCTGACCCAACAGCCCATCCTGCGCAATCTGCGAGAAGATTGAGCCATCTGGGCTGATTGCCTCTGCCGTATGCGGCGACACATAGATGCGCTCTGGCGGCAGGTCGCGCTCGCCGATTTCGGCACAGCCCGACAGCAAAACGGCGCACAGCGGAAGTAAGGCAATTGACTTGAGCATAAAGAGTTGCCGTTACAGGTTGTTGTTGGTGAAGCGCAGCATGCCGTCGACCGCCTCGATGGCCTTTGAGTTCACCTCATAGGCGCGCTGGGTCTCGATCATGTTGACCATCTCTTCGACCACGTTGACGTTGGAGCTCTCGAGGGAGCCCTGGGATAGCTGGCCGTTGCCCTGCTGAGTGGGAATGCCTACCTGCGGCGGGCCGCTCGAACTGGTTTCGCGATACAGGTTGCCGCCCACAGACTGCAAGCCAGAGGGACTGATGAATCGCGCAATCTGAATCTGCCCAATGGTCTGAGCCTGCGCCTGACCCACTGCCTGGACCGACACGGTGCCGTCCGCACCAATGGTGATGGTCTTGGCGTTTTGAGGGATGGCGATTTCTGGCTGCAGACGATAACCGCTTGAATTGACCAGCACGCCCTCCGCAGAGAGCTTAAAGCCACCGTCGCGGCTGTAACCCAACGTGCCATCGGGCTGCAGAATCTGAAAGAAACCTTCGCCGCTGATCGCCACGTCAAAGGCATTCTGCGTCTGAATCAGGTTGCCCTGAACGTGCAGCTTTTCGGTAGACACAACGCGCGTACCAGTACCGAGCAGCAAGCCAGTTGGGGCTGCAGTGTTAGCAGAGGTTTGCGCGCCGCCCTGACGTAGGTTCTGATACAGCAGATCCTCAAAGGTGGCGCGATCACGCTTAAAGCCGGTCGTATTGGCGTTGGAGAGATTGTTGGCAATAACAGTCATACGCGTCTGCTGCGCGTCCAAGCCCGTCTTTGCCACCCATAGTGCTGCTTCCATTTCTAGATATCCTTATTAGCCGCCAAGCTTGGCGAGGCCCTGCGTGCGCTCAGCCAGCTCATCCGCCTGCTTAAGCACTTTGATTTGCATTTCGTATCGGCGGCTCATGCTGACCATGTCGATCAGTGCCGAAAACACACTGGAATTACTACCTTCCAATTGACCCGTTGACAGTAACGGCGCCTGCGCAGCGGCAAACGGCGCGCCGTCTCCGGACTTGAACAAGCCGTCCTCACGCAAGTTAACGCTGCCATCTGGCGGATCGACTATTTGCATTCGCGCAAACGGCACAAACGTACGGGTGACATCGCCTTGCGGCATGATGAACACCGTGCCGTCCGTACCGATCTTCAGCTCCGCTTGAGCCGGCGGCGTAATAGCACCGCCACCCGTAGACTGAACTTGCTCGCCGGTTGCAATTTGCAACGAGCCATCGCCACCAATTTTTAAGTCGCCGCGGCGCGTGTAGGCCAAAGTGCCGTCTTGAGCCTGAACAGCCAGCAGCTGGCTGCCACTAAACGCCACATCCATGCTGCGACCTGTGGTGGCGACTGTTCCGGGTTTCATGTCTACATTGGCACCGGAACTAGGTACCGCCACATAGCGCGACGCAAAGCCTGGGCCTTCATAACGAAAGGTCTGCATCGCTGACTCGAAGCTCTTCTTGAAGCCCACCGTGCTCGTATTGGCAACCTCGTTGGCGATCTGCTGCATGCGCTGATCGATCGAGGCTTGCCCACTTAGTGCGGTGAAAATCAACTTGTCCATGTCAGCGACTCCCTTTACCTATTAACCGCGGATGTTGACGATCGTGCTGGTCAGGTTGGTAGCGGTTTCAATCGCCTTGGCATTGGCCTGGAAGTTACGCTGGGACGTAATCAGCTGAACCAGCTCTTCGGTCAGATCAACGTTGGCGCGCTCAAGCGCACCACCCTGAATCGATCCGAAACCATCGGAGCCCGCTTCACCGGCGCTAGGTGCACCAGAGTTAGAGGTGGCCACGTAGTTAGCGTTACCGATCTGCTTCAAGCCGTTGGGACTGGCGAAGTTGGCCAAGATGATCTTGCCCAGCGCCTGCTGCTTGCCGTTGGTGTAGTTCGCGCGAACTACGCCGGCAGAGTCAATGTTAATACCGTCCAAACGACCCGAGGCGAAGCCGTCCTGTGACAGCGACAACACCGAGAAGGGCTGTGAGTACTGTGTGGAGAACTTACCGTAGTCCACGTTCAGCACGATAAGGTCAGCGCCGTTCTGAGGATCGAACGGGGTGTACTTCGCACCTTCCTTAGGCGACACCAGCTTACCGGCGGTGTCGAAGGTCAGCTGACCCTTGGTCAGGTAGATCTCATAGTAGTTCGGAATGCTCTCAGGCTTCTGAGTGGTCTCGTTTCCATCCTTATCGATGTACAGCAAGTTACCGTCCGGATCAGTTGCCTGCTTAAGCACTGTGACCCGGGGCACTTCACCGCGCTGCTGAACTGTCTTGTCCAGACCAAAGTTCGGGTGACCATTGATGTTGATGAAGGAGTTCACCGACGTGGTGCCAGACTTCACTACAAAGCGTGAGCCAACGTTGTCGTAGGTAACCGTCACGCCGTTAACAGCGCGCCCATCGGCCGTCGAAATCTGGTTGATTCGGCGCTCAAGAGCAGCAGCAAACGTCGTACCGGTATACGCGCCGACCGGAATGCGAATCGTGCCGTCAATGCCGTCTACCGTGACGTTTACAACGTTGTCATTAGGCGTGACAGAGAAAGTACCGGTGATATCGATACCGGCTTTGTTACCGGTGGTGATAGCGGGCTTTGAAGCCAAGCCAGTACCTGTCGTGTTGATGATTTCCTTGGTTGATTCCGTGGAAATTCCAAACAGATATGAGGCACGAACATTATCGGCCACCTCTACCTTGATAGATGAGGCCTCGCCAGTGGTTCCGGACAGGAAGGCAAATTTGCGCTGATCCTTCAGGTACTGCACCTGAATACCATAACGACGCTGATCCTGGTTAAGCTTGTCTTCGCCGTTCGGCGCCAGCTCGCCAGTACCCGCGGTACCCTGCAACGGACTGGCACCCACCGGTATGAAATCGCCGGTCGCAGCCAAGCCGAGCACAGGGTTGGCAAGGGCTACGCCGCCCACCTCAGGACCAGTGAGCTTAAGAGAGAGTATCTTGTCCGAGTTGCTGTAGGGCTTGAAGGTCAATCCGCGACTGCGCGAGTCGTAGGCGACACGAATCTTGCCTGCACCGATAGCATCATCGAGCTGCGCCTGGATTTCTTTGACGAGCTGCGGAGGGGTCAGGCGCGCTTGGGTCGGATCCAGCGTTAGCGTGATGCCTGTTTTTAACTGCTCAAGGCTGGAACCTGCAGGCAGGTCGCCATTGAATTCCGCAAACATCTGGAACTTATTGTTACCAGTAGAGAGATCAAAGTACTGGTCGTCACCAAACGTGTTGTTGATTGCACGCGTCAGCTCTTGGGCAAGCTCCGTACCCGACAGCTCGAGGCCCTGAAGGCTCTCTGGCAGAGAGATTTCGAGCGGATCAGAGCCGTCTACACTGATCTTAAACAGACTGCTGGTAGACAGTCCCAGCGACTTTTCAGCCAGGGTGCCAATGACGTTAGTCGTGTTTTTGGTGAAATCTGTACCGCCAAACGTGCCGCCAACACCAAGGCTATTGTAGATGTTGACGTTAAACGGCTCTGTATCGGCAAGGCGATAGAAGGTCAGGTCGCCCGCAAGTGCAGAGCCAGTAGTTCCGAATCCTTCATCCGCCAGATCTGCCGCAGCCGCTTTAATTGCGACATCCAAATCAACGGCAGTGATCGCGTCACCTGCTGCGGCCGCTTCTATGCTAATCGTTACACCACCGGTATAGGTCGGCGGCTCAGCACCATCGGAGGTGCCGCCAATGTTGATCTCCAGCATTTCACCGTCTTCGTTAGCGATGCCAGTCGTGAAGGTGCCGCAAGCACTGGTGCTTGACTCTGATGCGCCCATCCGGATCTTGTTGCTGTCGGTGCTGCCGAAGTCGAAGCCCACGCCGCTGGCCACATACCCGCCAACGAACTTGCCCGACTGCGAGTCGACCCGCTTATTCTGGTCATTGAGGTAGTACAGCGGATGCGCGGCCGTAGAGTTGAAGGTTGGATCAAACTGCGACGGGTTCGTCGTCTGCTGACCAAACTTATCAATATAAAGCGCCTCGCCTTTGTCGGTCTTAGCCGAGAGCAACGCGGGCTTAATTTCGCGATCACCCACGTAAATGTAGGTCTGCCACTTGTTGGTAGGGTCTTCGATCGTCGCGTTAGAGGTCTTAACGTAATAGATCGTTGCGATCGAGGGGTTTCCAAGAGAGTCGAACACAGTGATCGACGTCGACCGGTTGAACGTGTTGGGGTCGTTACGATCAAAGCGATACACCGCATTGCCAGAGCTGTACTGCGCCTGCTGGGGAAGGATCTCGGCGTCGGCGGGCAGGTTCACACCCAGATCAATCTTGGATGAAGCCTGCGGCAAACCTGCCGTGGTGGGCAGCTGCAAGGACTTGGCTGATGTCAGACCGGTGGCAACCACCGATCCGTCATCGTTAACTGGGAAAACTTGGACGAACTGGCCAGAGGAGTCGACCACATATCGGTCGTTGTTAACGCGGAACGAGCCGTTACGCGTGTACACCGTCTGGTTTGACGTCAGATTGGGCTTCAACACGAAGAAGCCCTGACCCTGGATGGCCATGTCGAGAGAGTTCTGCGAGAACGATACGTTACCCTGCGAGAACTCCTGAGCCACGCCCTTGAGCAGCACGCCCTGGCCGATGGAGCTTGAGGCGTTCTGCAATGGTGACGTGGCAAAGATGTCACCGAACTCTGCGCGCGACTTCTTAAAACCGATGGTGCCTACGTTGGCAATGTTGTTGCTGACGATTCCCAGTTCAGCAGTTGCCGCGTTAAGGCCGGTCAGTGAGGTATAGAACGACATGGTTTACTCCGTAAGAAGGTGTCGCTGTTTCAGCGCAGGTTCGTAACTTGGGACAGTGGCAACGAGCCACCGTTATTAAGATTCAATTTGATATCGCCACCGGCCATCGAGACACTGGCCACAGGCGTGTAGAGCAGCGCCGCCTCGGCAGACGATTTGCCTGCGCGCGAAACGCTGACGCTTACTTGATACTTGCCGGGCAGCGCAGTAGCACCGCCCCTTAAGGCACCGTCCCAGGAAAAGGGATAGTCCCCAGAACCTGACGGGCCAAGATTAAATGTCTCCATGATCTGGCCGACTGCGTTGCGCACAGTGACTGTTGCGCCATCGGCAGGCTCTTGCAGTCGCACAACGCCATCGAGAGAACCACCTTGAGGTAGCTCACCCACATTTGAGGGCGAGAGTACCGAGCGACCGATGAGTGAGCCGCTGGAGAGCAGGCGCGAGCCAGACATCTGGTCGCTAAGCGCCTTGAGTTGTGTGGCCATGTCACCCAAAGACGACACCGTCGAGAACTGCGCCATCTGCCCCAGAAACTGGCCATTGTCCATCGGGGCCATCGGATCTTGATTCTTTAGCTGAGCAGTCATCAGCTTAAGAAAGTCGCCCTGACCAAGCGTGGCAGAGGCAGTCGTCTGCTTTTGCTGCTCAGATGCCAGCGACGTAACGCCTGTCGGTAACGAGCTATCGACGGGATTCGGTGCGGTTGCAGAAGTCATTTAGCAATGCCTCACTTGGTGCTCATGTCGATGGTGCGCATCATCAGCTCACGCGCTGTGGTGGAGACGCTCAGCGACGACTCATAGGCCCGTGAGGCTTCCAGCATGTCGGTCATCTCTTCCAACGGATTAACGTTGGAGCGATAGACATAGCCATCTTTGTCGGCCATGGGGTTGTCTGGCGAAAACACCTGGGGGTTAGCGCGCTTGAGCTCTGTAATGCTGTTGACCTTCACGCCATATGACGACGCCAACCCAGCTTTGCTTTCGGTCAGCATGGTCTCGAATACCGGACGCTTGGCTTTGTAGGCCTCGGTGGTATTTCCGGCGACCGTCTCGGCATTGGCCAGGTTGGATGCAATCGTATTTAGACGGACGGTCTGCGCATTTAGTGCGCCGCCTGCCAGTTCAAGAATTTTCGTGAGCGACATGTGCTTCTCCCGCTGCTATCTGTATCAATCGCCGCGATAGGCCTTGCGCATCCCAGAGAGCGCACTCTCCGCGAAGCGCAAAGAGGCGAGATAGCGAGTAGCAGAATCGCCATAGGCGGCTTCTTCAATGCTTCCCTCCACTGTATTTCCGTCTTTCGATGCAGAGAGCGGTATGCGATAGCGCAATGCGTTGTCGGTCAGCTCCTGCGGAATTTCGACGTGTCCCTGTTGAGTCACCGCCAGACGGGGCTTATCACCGAACTCTTTCAGGAATTCTTTGTAGTCAATGTCACGCGCGTGATAATTGGGCGTGGTCGAATTGGCCAAGTTGCCTGCAATGATTTCCATGCGACGCGCCTGTACGGCTACCGCAGTGGGAAACACTCCTAGCGCTTTATCCAGTTGAGACATCGTCCAATTCCTTCTTAAGTGCCACACGTGGCTCTTGGTCGCAGACATCAAAGCAAGCGCCGTGCCAGATCGGAAATCCGAGGGCATTGATGCATCACTCCTTGTATAGGCACACAAAGGGTCTGCTTCAGTAGTTGCGAAACAGCAAACCGGCAATCGACTGCCGGTCTTGTCTCAAACCGGAAATTCATCGCCTGCCGGCTGTGCCAACGCTGGATTTAAGCGGCAATCGATTGCAGACAACCGGCTGCACAGCGGCGCGCCCTCGGTTGGCACGGTGTTTGCTTTGTACTCTGGCGTCGACTTTTCACAAGCGCAGGAATCGCGGAGAACAGCATGGCTCTTGTTATCAACACGAACATCGGGTCTATCCAAGCCGAGCGCGCTTTGGCCACGACTCGAGGCGGCATGGAAACCTCTATGCAGCGTCTGGCGTCTGGCAAACGAATCAACAGTGCTCATGACGATGCCGCGGGCATCGCCGTAGCCGCCCGCATGCAAGACCAAATTCAGGGTCTTAATGTCGCGATCCGTAACGCCAACGACGGTGTGGGCATTGCCCAGACTGCAGAAGGCGCCATCGAAGAAATGCAGAACGTGCTGCACCGTATGCGCGAGCTGGCCGTGCAGGCTGCCAACGGCACCTACACTGCCGAAGACCGTGGCTTCCTTAATCTGGAATACGTGTCGCTGATGTCAGAACTGCATCGCACGTCTATCGCCACTACCTGGGATCAGGACATGAAGCTGCTGGACGAAGACGTCGGCAGTGTCGATATCCAGGTGGGCACTTCTGCCGCCATGACCATCAATATTCCGATTGGTCCGCTGACGACTCGCGCGTTGGGGCTCAAGACCAACAAAGAAGATCTCGGTACTGCAGCTGCAGGAACTAGCTCTACCTCTGCAACAACCACCTACACGATGTCCTTCGGCGGCACCGCCGGTACGTTTACGCCAGGGGACGACTACGAGCTCACCATTAATGGCGTGCGCCTGACTGCTGAAGACGCAACCTCTATCGAGGATGTGGCGACCAAGCTAAGCGCTGACTACGACCTGAAGAGCACCGGTATCAAGTCCATAGCAATGGTAGGCACGACGACCAAGACTTTGGTTGTTACCTGGTTAGATTCCGCACAGGATGCGACGACAAAGAAAGGCCCAGTAGCAACGCTGAAGTGGTCTAAAGACACCACCAGTATCAACACGATTACCGGCGCCAATGACGCCATGGGCTATCTGGACAACGCGCAGCAGCTTGCCAACGCACAGCGTTCGAAGCTGGGCGCGGCCATGAACCGTATTCAGTACACGGTCAACAACTTGCTGAACATCGTGCAGAACACGCAAGAGGCCAAGTCGCGCATCTTTGATACCGACTACGCGGCAGAGTCTGCTGCTTTGGCCAAGGCCAAGGTGTTGGCGGAAGCCGGTACGGCCATGCTGGCTCAGGCCAACCAGTCGCAGCAGTACGTGATGAACCTGCTACGCGGCGGTGGCTGACGGCCCACTAGCGTGATCCTGCGTTACCTCAAAGCGGTTGTTGGCCTCGCCCTGTTGTGCGGTGGCAGCACGGCGCTGGCAACTGCCGCGCCGACCGACGCCGTGCCCACACTGGCGGCATCAGCAGAGCGTTTCGCAGAGTCGGCGCTCAAGCTGCCTTCCGGCAGCGTGACCGCAGTCACGATCAATAACCAACTGCCCTTGGGAAGCTGTGCCTCGGGTTGGCAGTGGACCTTTGCATTTAGCACTCGCAATACCGTCAAGGCTCATTGCCCTGGCGTTGCTGGGCCGGACAAGTTTGTGTCCTTGCGTCTGCCCGCCCCGGCAGAGGCCAAACCCCAAGCAACCTTCTCAGCCGTGGTACTCAACCGCGATCTGCCTTACGGGTACTCGCTGACTGCAGCGGACCTGTCGGTCAAGCAATTGCCCGCCGGTATGGCCAACACCGCCAATTCCCTGGGCAACCCAGATGACTTAGTCGGAAAAAGCCTGACCCGCCACATGCGGGCCGGCGACACCCCCGGCAGGGCCGATGTTCAGGCCATGCTGGTGATCCGGCGCAACGACAGCGTGACCGGCTGGTCCTATTTCTCGGGCGGCCGAGTGGGCACCAAGCTCATTGCCCTCCAGGACGGCCGGGCCGGACAGCGGATAGACCTCGAAAACCCCCTGAGCAAGCGCAAATTAAGGGGTGAAATCCAGCCCGACGGCACGGTTAGACTGGGGGTGCTGGGCACGTCCAGTACACAAGTTGCCGATGACCCTAAAGTTCGGGTCGCCAACGCCGACTTGGTTGGTATGGAAGCAGGTAGAACACCATGAGCACAGATAAGATTTCGGGCTCCGGCCCAACATCCGATGTATTAGCAACGGCTGCCGCGCTGGCAGCTGCCAAGACTCAGGCTGCGCTGGCCAAGAACACGGTCCGCGCCCCTGGCTCACAGGCAGCACCCGCTCCGGTCGTCACCGACGCAGCAACACAGACCGTGACCGTCTCGGCCGCGGCCAGCGAAATGCTGCAGGCCGTGCGCACCGCCGGCACTACCGAGGGCTTCGACCAGAAGAAGGTCGACCGACTTCGCAAGGAAATCGCTGACGGCCGCGTGCCTTTGGACGCGCAAAAGCTGGCAGAGAAGTTCCTGGATCTGGAAATGCAGCTGGGCAGTCTCGGACGCGAATGAGCGCCGTGAGCACCAACGGCAATCTCGCCGATCTGCAGCTGATGTGCGATCGCATTTCGCACCTGCTGGAGCGTGAGTATTCAATACTGCGCTCTCGCAACGGCTTGATCGGTGATGGCGCTGAGGAGCTCGATGAACTGCACCTGGAAAAGGAGCAGCAGATCGCTGTTCTGGATCAGATCAGCAGAGCGGGAACTTGCATAGATGAAGCACGTGCCTCACCCGACAGAGCGCATGTTGCTAAGACCGCCATAGAGCGTTGCAAGTCCTTACAGGCGCGCAACCATCAATTGTTCGGTCGTATCGTGCACGCACAAAAACGTATTTTGTCGGTGCTGCGCGCGCCTGATGACGCAGTGAGTCTGTATGACCGCGGCGGCAGGTACGCCGACTTTGGGATGATCAACCGTTCAGAGCGGGCCTGAGTCAGCGCCGGACGGTGGCGGGCTGCGGCCCTCCATCCAATAGACCCAAGACAACACCACGGCCACCGCGACATACACCTCGCGAGGAATAGTCGCACCCAACGGCAAGTTGGCCAGACGCGCCGCCAGTTCCGGATCGCGCATCACCGGCACGCCCTGAGCTTGTGCTTCAGCCACTATCTGACTGGCAAGACCGCCCCGACCAATCGCAGTAACTACTGGCGCGGCGTGCTTGCCATATTCAAGTGCAATCGCCTTGTCCAGTGCGTTGGCCATCACGCCCTCGCCTGTGCAAATTGTCCGACAGGCGACTGAGCAGACTCACCGGCCTCATCAGGATCGGCGACTATCCAGCTCGATAAACTCAGTCCGGCAAGCTCCAAACGGCTCGCCAACTCCGGCACTCCGCCTTCAAAGCGCTCTGCCACCTCTGCTTTGCGGGTCATCAAGGTCACAGCCACACCCGCCTCGGACGTTTGTCGAATGCGGATTTCTAAATCGCCATGCGGCAAATGCAAGCTGGTCAAACGCATCTGCCAGCCACCGTTAGCGGCTGCGTCGTCTTCTTCATCGGCAGACTGTTCACGGGCGGGATTGCGCTGCAAGGTGATCCACCACCCCTCGCCACCGTGCCCCGTAGGCACCACGAACGAATAGCAGGTACCACCAGCTTGCTGCGCAATGGTGGCGGCGCTTTGCATACGCACCAGATCATCCAGCGCAGACCATGCAGGGCCCGACAGCTCAAGCTCTTCGCCTTGGCTCTCGAACAACACCTGACGTTTTAAGTCATCGCTTGGAACTTTGGCCTTGGCTTTGAGCCGAGACTCGTAAAAGAGCCCGGATTGCGACAGCGCCACAGCCACCGATTGCATCCAGCCACCTATACCCTCTTCGACAGAAGGCTCTGGATACGCCGGCGTAACAGGGGCTGATGCGCCGGACGCGACACGCTTGAATAGCCAAGTCGATAAAGCAGCGGGCAGCTCGAGTCTGGAAGCCAACGCTGAAACCGGGTTCAAAGCAACCAGCGGAAGCAGCGGCGCTTGCACCTGCGTAGCAATCACAGGTCCAACTGAGCTGTTGCCGGCTACGCCACCGATGCGCTGCAGCGCCCTTCCGGCCAGCGGCAATAACGGCACCAACACCAATGTCCCGGAGGCATCGCGCGCAACCTGCAGCGCCAGCCTGGAGTTTTCAACTAAACCAGGAATTGGTCGTGTCGAAAAAAACTTGTCGCCGAGTGCGAAGACAAGCTCGCCTTTCTGAAATCGTACCGTCGTAGCAAACACTGCGCCCACGCGCCAACTGCCGGACGATTCGGCATCCGGTGGCAACGCCACAGATCTTTCCATGACAGGTACCAGGTCTGCATCAGGTGCAACTGGCAACTGCGGACCCATACCCACTGGAGTGGTCATTATTGGAGAGTCGACAGAACCGTGAGAAACTTGATCACAACTCTACGGCAACGCGCATACATAAGTACTTTATAAGGGGCCCTGACACCATGCGGCACCATCTCTTGTTCCGGCTAATCGCTCTCTTTCTCATCGTTCCAGCCGCGGGCCACGCGATGGAAGTCAAAAAACTGTTGGAACTGGCCAAGCCCAGTCAGGCACCAGACCCTCGCACGATGGTTATCCCACCGCTGTCATGCGTCTCCAAACACGTGCTTGTCATCAATCACAGCACTTTAGAAACATCCAAAACGGATTCAGTGCTGTATCTGAGAATGCGCGGAACCTTACTGTACATGGGCAAAGTAGCTGGCGAAGAGACGATGACAGGCACCATCCTGCGCAACGATCGACGTCGCTGGTCCATCGGTAACGCGCAGATAATCCTTGATGAAAATCTTAAAATCGGTGCTTGGATCAAGGTCGAACCCGACACCACAACGCTGCGTTCATTGCAGTGTTCACCACTGCCAAGCTGATCTGCGATGAACCGGCGCACGAGCATCGTGCGACCGGTGTTAGTTGCAGCGTCAGTGCTTGCGCTGACCAGCTGCGGCGGTAGCGGCACTACCGAGACGCCAAAGACCACTACGCCCCCCACACCAAGCGCCCCACTCACGGGCAGCTTTGTAGATATCACCTTGGCCGGCGTTGCCTACGCTACAGCATCGCTGAGCGGCACCACTTCCACCGCTGGTGTGTTCAATTACACCTGCGCCACGAGCTGCGAAACCATCAGCTTCGCGTTGGGTGGCATCAGCTTGGGCCAAGTGACCGGCGCATCGACCATCACGCTGCATGATCTCACCAGCGGTTTGGACAACGGGCAACTGTCCGAAACAACTGTGCGCAGAGCGCGCCTGCTCATCGCACTAGATACAGACGCCGAGATAAGCAACGGAATTCAGATTTCTGCAGAAGTAGCGACGGCCCTAGCGGGCAAGCGTCTGGACTTTGCTGGCGCGACTTTCGAGACCGATTTGACAACGCTGATTGACGCGCTCAAAGCCGATACACGACTCACCACAAGCTTCCGTGCTGCTCTGAAGGCGCCGGACAAATACACCGCACGGTCTCTGCTCGAGCAGTCTGAAGCACTCAACAGAGGCGTGTACACCGAGACACTCACCTCAACAGCGATTGCTGCAACCGAAGTGCGCAAGTACGTGCTTAAGGTACCTGACGCGTTTCTGATTCCCTATAGCGGTCAGAACACTGCGTTGCGCGACACATTCCCGCGCGGACTCAAACCCGCACAAGGCGCAGGCCTTGCGATAGTGCCCGGCACAGGCACAGCACCAGTTCAACTGCGTAGCATCACCTCACGTGGGATAGCCGTAGCCGCGCCCCAATACA
>Ga0214919_10004934_pt1 | contig 19181 bp, 9 predicted proteins | sample LL1503_MetaG_FD_177994 | JGI IMG/M metagenome (GOLD analysis project Ga0214919, IMG submission 177994) | Freshwater microbial communities from Lake Lanier, Atlanta, Georgia, United States - LL-1503 | ecosystem: Environmental > Aquatic > Freshwater > Lake | place: USA: Georgia | collected 2015-03-15
TAAAGAATATCGCCTATAGCATATGAAACTTGACCAGTTCCACCATTAGTTGCAGAAACAGCAGTACCTGACCAGACTCCTGAAGTGATGACACTATTAGAAAATCCTACTCCAGAAATAGATGAGAAATTGGTTGCAGCTGTCCATAAAGAACCACCTATACCAACACCTCCAGTTACCACTAAAGCACCAGATGATGTAAATGTAGAAGCTGTACTATTTGTTACAGCAAGAGAACCAGTGGTAAGTAAATTGTTACCTAATGTGATACCAGAACCAGTAGATAAAACAGTTCCACCAGAAGAGGCAGTATTTAAAATTGTACCTACAATATATCTTGTTGCTGTAGAAACATCAGTTGTAATCTGCGCTGCAGTGGTTGCTGATCCTACAAGAAGTTGAGCTTGTCCAAAAAACACAGGAGCAGCATTACCAGTTTGAGTAAGGATTGAAGCACCAGACCCGGCAGCATTAGTCACAAAACCTGTAGCGTTAGCGCCGGTTTGATAATTTATATTTCCTAAAGCACCACCCTGAATATTAGCAGAAGTTGATGCTCCTCCAACTATCAATTGAGCTTGACTAAGATATAAAGGAGCTACGTTACCAGTTTGAGTGAGAACTGATGCTCCAGAGCCAGCAGCATTAGTTACAAAACCAGTGGCGTTAGCTCCAGTTTGATAAGCTAAGTTTCCTAAAGAACCACCTTGTATATTCGCTGAGGTAGAAGCACCTCCGACAACTAATTGAGCTTGACTTAAATATATAGGAGCTACATTACCAGTTTGAGTTAAAACAGAAGCTCCCGAACCAGCTGCATTACTAATAAATCCTGTTGCATTTGCTCCAGTTTGATAAGGTATATTTCCTAATGCTCCGCCTTGAATATTAGCTGCAGTTGAAGCTCCCCCTACAACTAATTGACCTTGCCCTACCCAGTTTGGAGATGCTGATTGACTTGATTGAAATAAGACAGAATTGGCAGTGCCTGCACTTGAAATATTTGTAATCGCAGTGCCTGAAGCATCATATATGGCAACTCTATAAGAATGACCAACTCCTGAAACAGTGTTATTTGTTCCACCATAAGCTAAAGTAATTGCAGTTCCGGCCCACAAACCCGAAGTCACAGATGTAACTTGCAAAGTTGCGACTGTGCCTACACCTGAAATTTTAAAATTTCTCCATCCTAGAGAATTATTTCCTAAATCATAAGTATTGTCAGCTGAAGGCAATAAATCTGATGCATATCTTGCTAAAGAAGTTATGGTATCTGTTGTAGCATCGCCAAAAGTGCCATTACCTTTAAATTGTAAATTTCCGTTGATAACAGCATTACCGGATGTAACTAATGAAACAGAGTTTATTTGTCCACTTACACCCAAGCCACCAAAAACCAACATTGCTCCAGTCGCTGTTGTTGTAGATGCAGTAGTATCAGATATTATTGTCTGGCTTGAAAATGTTTTAACCCCAGCTATTGTTTGTGCTTGGGTAGTTACTAAGCCTGTCGCACCAGATCCAGCATATGGAATGTTGAAAGTGTGCGTAGAAGTGGAAGAAGATATATTAAAATCTGTTCCTGAAGTACCAGTTGCAAATGTTTGTGTTGATGCAGTCAAACCATTAAGTGAAGTTAAACCAGAAGCGCCAGAACCAACAAGTAAGTTAGTTCCTACGCTGGAAGAACAAGCACTCAAGTCTATATATGCACCTTTATTAGGAGAGCCAGTTTCAAAAAATCTGATTCTATTTTGATATATGTCTACAGTTACACTTGTTGCTAATGTCGAGCCTGAAGTAGGAAGAGACATTGTAATCTCTCCTCCTTCATTAGCTTGTGAATTTGTAGCTGCTAAAAAAGGTGCGCTTAACTTTTGTCCTGCAGGATCATAGGTTAAACTTGATGTTGCGCCAAAGGCTCCACCCTGATTATATTGTACTTGAGTGCTTGAACCAGCAGCAGACCCAGAAGGTGTTGTCCATCCTAAAGCTGCAGAACCATTAGTATATAAAACTTGATTAGCAGAACCATCTCCAGCTGGTAATGTATATGTTACTGTCCCTGAAGAGTTAGCCTTAAAACCAGTGTAAGATGAGTTATTAGAATGTATTAATCTTATTTCGTGAGTTGCATTGTTACCAGTAAATTCAGTTCTATTGGAATCTGCATGATAATTTAATCTTTGATTGTTAGCTGCATCTTGAATATTAAATGTATAAGATGAAGTTGCGTTAATAGTGAAACCATTTTGCGCTCTACTATTTAAAAATTGAACTCCAGAAATTGATGAAACATTTGATGTATTAGTCCATAAAGAACCACCGACTCCAACGCCACCAGTTACTGTTAAAGCACCTGTTGTTGTTGATATTGAAGCAGTGGTATTAGTTGTTGAAATAACTCCAGTAAAGTTTCCAGCTGTCCCATAAAAGTTCCATCTTAAGGCAGTGGAACCTAAATCATATGCATTTGTTCCTGGGACAAAAGTTGAAGTGGCTGAATCATTAAAAGTGGCAAGAATATTAGTGCCAAGTCCACCACCACCAGGGCTGAAGAAATTTGAGTAACCTACAATATTAATTGCATTTGTAGCATTACCAGATATTGCGATTGTTTGTGTGCCGGATCCAGCTGCATCGTTCCAGTATATTTGGCCTGAACTTGGGTCTATAATAACATCAACGGCCATTTATTACTCCTTAACAAAAATACAGCTGGTATACTCCAAAATCCTCTCTACAATGGCAACCCTAATATCTTTCCCACTTTCACCTAGTGAAGAAAAGTCTTCGCCATTAATAATAAGAAGTTTTTTATCGATAATTTCTTTATGAATGTCAAGGAAGACAACAACAAATCGAATTCCTGATTCAATATTGATGTTGCCTTCCTCAATTCCCAAATAAGCGATTCTAGGATTATCTAGATGGTATACTCTGAATGTGTACATTACTGTTCAATAACAAGTGGTGCATCCAATCTAGAACCGTGAACAATATAGTCAACCTTGATTGTCTTTAACATTCTGGAGATTGGATCGCCAGTAAGTTGTATTATAAAGGAAGTTTCAGATTTTTCTACGATATGGACGTTGTAGTTACCCCATGCTGTTAACTGTACTGAGTAACTATCACCAACTAACTTGCTCCAATACTCTGGTAATTCCACAGTGAGCTTGCCCTTTCCTTCAATAGTTCCTCTATGATACACACCATGTTCAGGACCTTCAAGAACACCGTACACAAGTCTCATGCCTGGTTTGGTCGGGTGTTCAATATCAAAGCTCTTAGTTGTAGCTCTCAAGTTACCATTTGCATCAACTGAGAACTTGGATGTTGATGAAGAGTTAAGACCTCTGATGAAGTAGTCTGATGTGGAGTTGTCATCGCCACCAGCAGTGGTTATCGTTAAATATGTTCCATTAGTTAACGCTGTACTTGTAACTGTTGTTGGTAAAGATATAGCAAATGTAGTTCCATTATCAGTTGCATTTGCGTTACCAATTTGTCCAGTAGCAGTAAACTTAGTTATACTATTAGCAGTACCAGTACCAGTGATACCAGTTCCAGGACCAGTTATTGTGATAGTTTGTCCTGAACCTGCAATGGAGAGTGTATTGTTTGAACCATTGTTAGCTACAGCTAATGTAAGAGCACCATATATTGCAGAACCACCAGATGGAGTTGCAGACGTGAGAACAGAGTTTCCGGCAATATTAAATCCTGCAGCTCTTATATTTTCAGTTGCTGTTACACCAGCACCAGAAACATAAGTCAATGCCGAAGATGATGTAACTGATGTACCATTGTAGAAGTTGATACCATTGTTAGTTTGTGATGTAGCGTTAGTACCACCATTCGATATACCGAGGGTACCTGATACTGCATTTGCAGAGCCAAGAGCAACTGTTGAGAATATAGGAGCAGAAGCACCTTGTGATATCAAAACAGAACCAGAGGTGCCAGCTACAGTAAATGCATATGCGGTGCCTGTACCATATGCTATAGCTCCAGCAGTAGGTGTTGCAGTTGCATTAGTACCACCGTTGGAAATACCAAGTGTTCCTGACACAGAGTTCGCTGAACTTAATGAAACTGTTCCCCATGACGGAGCAGCAGCACCATTGGAAACAAGCAATGAACCTGCTGTACCAGCAGCGGAGATTGCAAATGCAGATGCAGTACTGTAGACAACACCGCCATTTACTGCTGTTAAGTTAGCATTAGTACCACCATAAGCAAGTGAAACTGCAGTACCAGCCCATGCTCCTGTGTTGATTACACCATTTAAGTGACCTACACCTGATATTGAAGAGAAGTTGGCAGTTGCTGTCCATAAGGATCCACCAATACCAACACCACCAGTTACAATAAGTGCACCAGTAGATGTTGAAGATGATACTGTTGCGTCTGTCGCTATTAAAGCTCCAGATGTAAGTCTGCTGTTTCCAATTGTAATACCAGAACCAGTAGAAAGTTGTGTACTTCCTGAAGCAGTGTTCAATACTGTACCGATGAGATATCTTGTAGCTGTTGAAGCGTCAGTATTGATTAATGCTGCAGTAGTAGCACTTCCTACTAATAACTGTGATTGCCCAATATAGACTGGAGCAGCGTTGCCTGTTTGTGTAAGGATAGAAGCTCCAGAACCTGCTGCGTTAGAAACAAATCCAGTGGCATTTGAACCTGTTTGATAAGCAATGTTACCTAAAGCACCACCTTGAATATTAGCAGTAGTTGTCGCTCCTCCAACTACTAATTGAGCTTGTCCTAAGTATGTCGGAATTGCGTTTCCTGTCTGAGTAAGAACAGAGGCTCCGGCACCTGCTGCATTACCAACAAAACCAGTTGTGCTCGTGTTTGATTGGTAAACAACATTAAACTGTGTGCCACCTTGAATATTAGCTGTAGTTGTTGCACCACCAACTACCAATTGTGCTTGACTAAGGTAAATTGGAGCGCTACCTGATGTTTGTGATAATATAGATGCACCAGAACCAGCAGCAGTTAAGAAAGCGACTGCGGTTCCACTTGATCCGTAAGCTATACCATTAGTTGTAGGAGCTGGTAATGAAATGCTTCCAGTAAGAGTTAATGTATTACCACCTCCAGTAAGAGTGATATCGGAACCAGTTACTGTTACTGTTCTATTAGTATTTGTAGAACCAACTAATGAGAATCCATCAGAATTGAGTGTTAAAGTAGCAGTGCCAGATACAGCACCTGATGTTCTTACTGCAAATGTCGGATAATATCCAGTATCAGCAGTACCTCCACCACTTGTTCCACCTAAATTGAACTGAGTATAACCAGTACCAGATGCAGCACCAACTGAGGCTATATTGATTTTAGCAGCAATAGTGTTGCCAACTTTATTCAAACCTTGTCCTACACCTAAAGCACCACCACCAGTGAACTGAGTGAAAGTAATTGCTGTACTACCAAACTGTATTGGTCCAGAGTTTGTAGTATCATTTGAACAAACCCAACCAGAATCTGCATAGTTGGTTCCTTCCTCAACGAATGTAAATGTACCACCAGTAAGTTCGGTATAATCATCAGTATCAGTTGCTCTAACAAGAATCCAGTTTGAAGTGCCAGCTCCTCCTAATGCACCAACATAATAAATACCATTAGCAATGTTGGAGTTTCCAGGAGTGAATGGTGTGGTACCAGCAATAGAAGCAGTTCCAGTGAATCCTCCGTTTACAAGTACTCTTTGAGTTGTACCTGTAGCTCCTATGGTAACACTATCAATTGCAGGTAATGCTACTTGTGTTGTAGATATTAAATATGCACCTGAAGCTGTATTACCAACTCCTTGAGATTGTACATAGTTAGCGGTAAAAGCTGATGTTTGGATAACTCTGATAGAAGCATGTATATCTAAACCTGCAGCCAAGTTATCAACATACTGCTTATTAACAATACTTGTTGGAGCAGAACCTACAGCAGCAAGAGTAGAGTTCGTCCCTGTTGTAAGTGTAACATCTGCAAATGATGGGGAAGATGATGTTGCAATAGATTGTGGCAATGTTAAAGTAATTGCGCCTGTTGTTGCTGAACCAGAAGTACCGTTAACAAGAACTTGGTTTGCAGTACCAGTTAATGAAAGAACACCTGTATTGCTTACAGTTACAGGTCCAGTTGAACTAGATAATAATATTCCAGTACCAGATGCAAGAGATGTTACGATACCTGATAATTGAATACCTGAACCAGTATAGAATGCAGCAGTCAAAGTACCTGTTGATGACACAAATGAAAGACCAGAACCTACTTGATGAGTAGCTCCCGCAGCGACACCTGTACTTTGAGCCTGTCCTGTAAGGAACATTGTTCCTGAAAGAGTTGAAGTTGAGAGGTTATTGGCTGTTGTAGCGGTACCAGATAATGAACCACTAAATGTTGTAGCAGTTACTGTACCTCCAACAATAGAAACATTAGTATCTACATATACTTGAGTAGAAGCAATACCAGTTGATGATCTTGAACCTAAAAGATATAAAGTGTTTGATGTGTCTGTAACTGTATTAACATTAGCTGTAGAACTTGCAATTGAAGCTGTTCCAGTCAAGTTAGCAGTAATTGTGTTTCCTACAATACTTACATTAGTATCAACATAAACTTGAGTTGATGCAATACCAGTTGAAGATCTTGAACCTAAAAGATAAAGTGTGCTTGCAGTATCTGTGACTGTGTTAATAGCTGCTGCAGAACTAGCAATGGATGCTGTTCCAGTTAAGTTAGCAGTGATTGTACCTGCAGAGAAGTTTCCTGAACCATCTCTTAATACAATACTTGATGATGTATTTGTAGAAACTGCAGATGAATAAATAGTATATGCAGTAGCATCATCACCAGCAGCAGCCGTTGCGGTAATACCATTACCAGATATCGCAATAGTTGATGCATATTGACCAGTTGTATCAGTTCCAAGAGCTACTGTGTTAGCTCCAATAGTTAATGCAACATTACTTACATCAGCAGAACCATCTATTGAGAATGTGCCAGTAACATCACCTGTAGCAAATGTAACTGTTCTAGAACTAATCCATTTGCCAGCAGCACCAGAAGTAGTAGATGTAGTAGCATTTCCAGCAAATGTAGTTGCTGTAATTATATTGTTTCCGATTGTGATACCAGAACCAGTAGATAGCTGAGTGCTTGCAGACCCAGTATTAAGTGCAGTACCGACAAGATATCTAGTAGCAGTGCTTGTATCTGTATTAACTTGAGCAGCTGAAGTGGCTGTACCAGAGAATGTGCTTGCAGTAAGAGTATTTGTTGCTGCATTCCATGACAATGAGCTTTCGACACTAAGAGCAACACCGTTAGTAGTACTTGATGTATTAGTAAATACTGGATAGAAAGTACCAGTTGTTTGTGCAGTTACATATGCATTGGTCGCAGTGGTGGCAGTTCCTTGGAATGTTGTTGCTGTTATAACATTATTTCCAATTGTGATACCAGAACCAGTAGAAAGTGTAGTACCACCTGAAGAAGCAGTGTTAAGAACTGTTCCTATCAAATATCTAGTAGCAGTAGTTGCATCTGTGTTGACTAATGCAGCAGATGAAGCAACTGCAGGAATATCAGTTGTAAAGGCTAATGTTTTACCAGATCCAGCACCAGTTCCACCCTTAAATACGTTTAAAGTTGAATCATAGAAAAGAACACCAGCTACGTTAGTATCTGCAACACCAGAGTTAAATCCAACATAATCTAAATCAATTCTGGCAAGGAACGGGTCAATCCAAATTCTAGCTGTTGTACCAGTTCCTCCACCATAGTTTGATGCAGGAAGTAAGTTTACAGAACCATTATATCCACCAACAACAAGAACTGGGTTAGTTGCACTAGTAGCATAGTTAAAAATAGTAGTACGAATACTTGTTCCAACACCAGTAGTATCTGGAATTGAAGGAGAGTTCCAGTAAAAGTTAATTTGTGAAGCCGATGTCGCAGCCGCTCCACCAAAACCAGGTAATATTAAAATATCTTTATTACCACCAGTTGTAGGTCCAGGAGCGCTAGGAAATCCGTATGCAGTAAAATCAGAAGACATAATCGTAGCTCTAGGTTCTGCAACTGTTTGCATAACTACTTCTTCAACTACTTCTTCAACTACTTCTTCTGTTAAATCAACAGCCTTTAAATTTTTTGCTAAAGTTTCTAAAACTTTCTTTTGAAAATCATCTTGCATGGTATAACTAGCTCCTAATAAAAACGTACTTGTTGTTTATTTCTAATCTTCTTCCTTTATTCCCTTACATTTAAAGTTATTATTTAAATTGAATAACCTCAATTTTAAAGTCTTTTCTTTCACCTAAGCATAAATAATCAAACTTAGTTGCTAAGTCAATATTATTATCTTGATTATTTATTTTTGAAACAATAAAAAAACTATCATTTTGTTCTTTGATATATAAACTATAGTTTCCTCTTGAGGTTAAAATGATGTTATAATCAGGTTCTACTAAAGCAGACCAGTAATCTGGAAGGATAACTTTGACATCTCCATTTCCTTCTGCAGTTCCTCTTTGATATGCTCCGTGCTCTGGGCCTTCTAAAGATCCATGTTCAAGAATTTTGTTTTTTGGATCTAAAGGATGTGGGATTTTAAAGCTCTTTGTTAATGCCTTAAAATTTCCTGAAACTTGAACCATTGTGCCAGATTGAGTTATCAAAGAATCAGTAAGAGATGAAGAACTATTAAATAAAGGTATAGTTCCAGTAGTTCCAGAGCCGCCTACAGTTCCAGAATTTGTTGCTGCTACCGATATGTTTCCTGTAGAAAAGGATATTGTAATACCAGAACCAGCAGATAATGTTTTATATTCTAGGGTTGTTCCAGCACCGACAACTCCAAGTAATGAATTTCCAGAACCAACAGAGCTTAAACCAGTACCACCATTTGTTGATTTAAGAGTTCCTGTTACTTGAGAATCTAATATAATTCTATTTAAAGATTTCCATGCAACACCGTCAAAAATCCACTCCTTACCATTTTGTGAGTAAGTAGTTCCAATTGCGGGAGATGAAGGGAAATTAATTGCTGCCATTAATTAGACCGAAAGGGAGAATATCCATTTTCTTATTCTTTGTAATCTTATAAATATCTTCTAAAATGCTTATTGAATCTTAAAAATATCAACCCTAGTGTATTGTTGATTAGATTCTCCAGTTAAAACTTGACTTGTAGTATTTGCTGTATAAACTGTAAAATCCAAATAATCTGTAGTCCCATTTAAATTGACCATTCCACTGCAAGACATTGAATAAGCATTTCCACTTAAGAGTTGCATCATACCTATAGAAAATGTTGTGCCATTTTTTCTTGCTTGAATGTTACACTGAGCATTTGTTATAGAAGCAGCTGCCCAGTTAACTTGATATTGAATAAAATACCACCCAGCAATTGTTGGAGTGAATTTCTTTGTAGTAGCGTTCCACCAACTATTAGGATCATTGATAGATGTAAATGAGACAACAGTGTCCGTCCCCGTTGTTATTGTCTGGTTTGTAGCTAATCCAATTGAACATCTATATGTACCAGGAGCATCTAAAGCACCACCCATATATGTTCTGCCATTTTCTATATATAAAGCGTATGAATTTGTTAATGTAACCGTGTTAGTAGAGCCAGCGCCAGAAGCATTTGTTACACTTGAATCAGGAGCATCTTCGATATAAACGTTTACTGCCTTTGTAAAAGTAACGCCTGAGTTTGTAGCACTAAAAGATTGTTTTCTAAAAGATACTGCAGGAACTATATTTGAAACAGTAGCGTTAGTTGCAGCACTAGTTTCTTTGATATTAGCTTGTTGAACTTGTATTATTGCTCCATTAGTCCAACCGTTACCGCTCATGCTTAAAGATATAGAGTTGATCTTTTTAAATGGAGAAGTCAAGTTGAATGCTTGCAATGGAGCGTTCATAGTCAAGGAGCCTTGTATTGTCAAGTTTCCACTGAACTGACTAGTAGACCCTACATAAATTCCACCACCAACTCCAACACCACCAGCAACAACTAATGCACCAGTTACTGTGCTTCCTGTGTTTGTGGAATCACCTACTCTTAATGAACCACCTATTCCAGCACCACCAGTAACTACTACATCACCAGTTGTAGTACTAACCGCAGCAATCCCTGAACCAACATATAAAGTTCCTCCAATACCAACACCACCTCTTACTGTTAAAGCGCCAGTAGTAACGCTACTTGAAACAGTTGTATCTCCTATTCTTAAAGCACCACTAACTCCAACACCACCCAAAACAACTAAATCACCTGTTGAAAAACCTGTTGATACATTTCCAGTTCCAACATACAAAGAGCCACCTATCCCAACTCCACCAGAAACAACTAAAGCACCTGATGTAGTTGAACCAGAAGCTGTTGTATGTGTGATAGAAACTTTATTAGTTGATGTGTCATTTGTAAATGTAGAAGAACCGTAAACAGAAGAGCCTGCACTTGAATAATACGCAACTTGATTTATAGATGCAGAGTTGACTTGAATTGGGTCATCTCTCCAAGCCATTGTTCCTGAAGTATCTGTTGTATATAAAAACTGACCTGTACTACCATAATTGATAGGTAATGTGAATGTCTTACTTGATGATGCTACTGCGCCTGCTTTAAGAGCTGTGTAAAAAGTATCTCCACTATTGTAAAGCCTTAATTCTTTTTGAGTTTTAATTTCTACATGATCAGAAAATTTAGATAGCGCTCCAGCATATAAACTTCCACCGATACCAACTCCACCTGTAACAACAAGAGCACCAGAAGTAGTACTTATTGATGATGTTGGATGTGTTATAGAAACTATATTATTAGATGTATCATTTGTGAATGAAGATGAGCCAGTTACAGATGCACCACTTCCAGAATAATAACCAGCTATTTGATATTGAGCACCAGGTGTTGCTACAGTACCAGCTCCACCACCAGAAGCTGTCATTGCAACCCAAGTTAAATTGCCAGAAGTATCAGATTGTAATACTGATGTACCTGATGCTGGAGTAGTTGAAGGCAAAATATAGGTTTTATTTGCTGTAGCATTTGGCTTAAAACCTGTGTAGTAGGTATAGTCTCCAGTATATAATCTTAATTCTGAACTTTTACCACTACCTGCACTCAAATGTAAAATAGAATTATCAGTATCAAATCTATATTTACTTACATTTCCACTTCCCCTTATATGAAAAGCGTAAGTGGTGTCATTCATATCTATATTAACAGTTCCAGTTGAACCATTAATTGTAAAGCCTGAACTACCTTTTATCGATGTGCCAGCTCCAGAATAAACAGCTACTGTTGCATCACTTGACGAAGCTATAGTTTGACCACTTCCAGATTGTGCTATCCATGTAGGGTCAGCTCCACTACCATTTGTTGAAAGAACATATCCTGATGTTCCAGCTGCTAATTTACTTAATGTCCCTGAAACATTACCAAATAATATATCACCACGAGTATAGGAAGCAAAACCAGTACCGCCTTTCGAAGCAGGAAGTAAATTAGCTATAGACCAAGATCCATTAGCATAAATATATGTATTTCCACTTGTAGGGTCTGTGTAAGTTGTTGAAACCGATGGATTAGGAAAGTCTAGAGGCATAAATATTCACCTTGATATTTTTTAAGGAATATAGGTACTTATTCTAGTTACCTTGTACAATTAACCTAGAGATTGTTTCTGAGAGGATTTTAATGGCAGCACAAACAGCAAATTTAACAAATTTTAACACTGTAGCAAGAAGTGGAGAATATACAAACGGATCTTACACATATAAGTGGATTAATAGAACAGATGCCCAAACTTCAAATAACGTATATGCAACTTTAAGCTTATCTGATGGTTCTTTTACTGCTATCGCAGGTGGTTCTGTGCCTATTGTGTTATCTTCACAAACTGTAAATTATTTTGTTGTCACAGGTTTAAGTTCTACAGTTCCAGCTGGAGCAACAATAAATGGAATAACAGTTAAAATTGAAAGATATAATGCTGGCGCAGCGAATGATTTTCCTACAACAATTGTTGACAGTGCAATATATTTGACAAAAGATGGTTCAACTGTTATTGGAAACAATAAAAGCACTGGAGCAACTTGGCAAAGTTCAGATAATAACACAACAGTTGACTTTGGGAGTTCAAGTGATCTTTGGGGTACTACTTTTACTGCAGCTGAAGTAAATGCTTCGACTTTTGGGGTTATGATTTCACCAGCTTTATCAGTCAATGGACAAGGTGAAAATGGATCTTCTGCTAAAATAGACCAAGTCATAATAACAGTTGACTATACTGGTGGGGCTGTAAGAAGACAGGGCGTTTTTACTACAGCAGCTGAATTAAGAACTATTTAAAAATATTTCTTTCATAAAAAAACCTCCCATTTCTGGGAGGTTTTTTTGTTTAATCTTACTGTTCTTCTATCACCATAGATACGGATAATGTGGCAGCTGATACTATAGAAGTGAAGTTTAATCTTAAATAATCACCTGATATAATAGATGCAGCAACACCTGATGATGATACAAAACTTGCACCTGAAGCAGCTAAAGTGTAAGAAGTTGTATATGCTGCAGGACCTACAACAAATGATGAAGCGGCTCCTGCACCAGCAGTTTGTATCCTATTGCCTGATGAAACTGCATTAAATGCTGCATTTCCACCTGTAAATCTTTCAATATAGAATGATACTCCTGTTCCTCCAGAAACTGTTTCATTTCTGTAATCCAATCTCTTAATATAATAATATTTAGAAGTATTATCTGGAGCGTATGGAACTTGTATTTGAACAGAATCTGCACCTAATGAAGGAGTAAAACCAGCTCCAAATGTCATTACATATGAACGCTTAGTAGATGAACCACCACCTGATGAACCTAATACTGGAGTAGCGTCAACCCATTGAGATGTATCTGTGTCTGAATAATATATTTTAAGTACACCATATGTACTATCCCACCAAAGTTGACCAGATTGAGTATTACCAATTGCACCACCTGGTTTAGCTGGAGGTACACTTGAAACAGCTGCTATCGGTAATAAAGTTGATGCTAACCCAGCATATGTACCACCAGTTGCACCAACTACAATATAATTTTGAGACAAAGCATATGATGTAATAGCTGTTCCAGTACTATTATAAACAGCAACTTTATCAGAATGACCTGAGCCTGAAACGGTATTATTAGTACCACCATAAAGTAAAGTGACTGCATTTCCAGCCCATGTACCAGAATTAACAATACCACTTATAATACCAAGACCAGAGATAGATGAAAAATTATTTGTATTAGTCCATAAAGAACCACCAATACCTACACCACCTCCAACAATCAAAGCGCCAGTAGAAGTAGATGTAGAAACAGTCGAACCAGATGCTACTAATCTGTTAGCATACAGGATGCTGTCCTGAGCCATAACTGTGATACCAACTGCAGAATATACTGGTTGGTTTCCTGATTGGCCACCACCAAACAGCAAGTAAGAAACTCCAACACCTGTAGCTGATGCTATGTTAAGTTGTGCAGCAGTTGATGCTGAGCCAACAAGTAAATTGCTTCCATTGGTCCATCCAACGCCAGATGCTCCTAGTGTAACTAAAATAGAACCACCAGCACCAGAGTGGCTTAAGAAAGTAGTGGCACTAGAACCAGTATTGAATGGAATGGAGCCAGCTCCACCACCTCCAATATTAGTAGAAATACCAACAGCTAACTGAGATTGTGCCAAATACACTGGATTACTGCCATTTGCTTGAGTCAAAACAGAAGACCCAGAAGCAGCCTGACCATTGGTTACAAATGCTATGGCATTGTTAGCTCCACCATATGCAACACCAAATTGAGTTGGTGTTGGTAAAGAAATATCTCCAGTGATTGTAAGAGTTTTGGTATTGTTCGTACCACCAATCATTGAAAAACCAGTTTCATTTAATGCAATAACTGCTGTTCCAGAACCATAAGTAGTGGCTGTGCCTACTCTCAAGGATACAGAGAAACTCGTACCAGCAGTCCCTGATGCAACACCGCCAATAGTAAACGATGAATATCCTGAACCGCTACCTGTTGTTAAATTGCTTAAAGGTCCATACCAGTCTATATTAGCTTTAACACCGATAGTGTTTATATTTTTCGCTAAACCTTGACCAATGTTAAATGCAGCAGCACCTGTAAACTGCGAGAAGTTTATTGCACCTGTAGTAGCATTATCCAAGCCAAACTGTATAGGACCATTGTTTGTGGTGTCATTTGTACAAACCCAACCAGTATCTGCATATATTGTTCCTTCTTCAATAAATGTAAATGTACCAGCAGTGAGTTCTGTATTTTCATCAGTATCGGTTGCTCTAACAAGAATCCAGTTAGAACCTGCACTTCCCTTATCAAGAAGATAATAAATACCATTTGCTATACTTGCTGTTGTGCTTAAGTTTGTAGGAGTTCCCCAAGTGTTTGAACCACCATAGTTTGTCTTACCTGTAGCGCCACCAGCAATAAGGATTCTTTGTGTAGAACCTGTAGCAACAAAACTAACACCATCTATGCTTGGGAATGCGCCAAATGAAGTTGACCATAAAGATGCACCAACTCCAGAACCTGTTGATGGTTGAATGTAACTTGCACCTATTGAAGATGTTTGGATAGCTCTTACAGAAGCATGAATATCTAAACCTGAAGCTAAGTTATCAACATATTGTTTGTTGACTATACTTGTAGGTGAGCTACCTACTGTAGCAAGAGTAGAACTAGTTCCTGTTGTAAGGGAAATATTGGCAAACGATGGTGAGCTTGTCGTATTAATATCTTGAGGTAATGTTAAAGTAATAGTACCTGTTGTAGCACTACCACTTGTAGAATTAACCAAAACTTGATTAGCAGTACCAGTTAATGTTTGAACTCCGATATTAGCAACATTGATGGTTCCAGTTGAAGCTGAAACTAAAAGATAAGTATTACCAGCGCTTAAAGAGTTAACAACACTAGTTAAGTTAGCCCCTGAACCTGAAAAATTTGTTGCTGATAATGTACCAGTGCTAGGAACAAATGTAAGTCTAGTAGAGGTTACTTTTTGAGCTTGGTTACCTGAAGTTCCACCAACCCAGGTAATATATTGAGAACTTGATGATGAAGTGTCATCTGTTATAGCTGTGTTAGTGGTGTTGGTAGCGTTGGTAGCGCTGCCAACAGAAAGATTACTTCCATTTGTCCAACCAACACCAGTAGTTCCCAATGTAACTAAAATAGAACCACCAGCACCAGAGTGAGTTAAGAATGATGTAGCATTAGAACCAGTATTGAATGGAATGGAGCCAGCTCCACCACCTCCAATATTAGCAGCAGTAGTAGCACTACCTACAAATAAATTACTTCCATTTGTCCAACCAACACCAGTAGTTCCTAATGTAACTAAAATAGAGCCCCCAGCACCAGAGTGAGTTAAGAAAGCAGTAGCATTAGAACCAGTATTATAAACGATGGAGCCAGCTCCACCACCATAAACATTAGCTACAGTTCCAGCTCCACCAGCTACACCAGCATAAGCTACAATTAAAGAAGATACTGTTTGCCATGCAACTGTTGAACCCACAGAAGTTAAAGCATATCCAGATCCTGGGTGACTCAAAGCAGAATATGCGTCTGTTGCAGAACCATAGATTAACTGACCAGCAGAGATAGCATTTAAACCAGTTCCACCATATTTAGCAGTAACAGCACTACCTGCCCAAGTACCGGCAGTAATTGTAGCACCAATCAATGCCATTGTACTTGATGTTAAAACAATCGTTCCGCCTGTACCGCCAGCACTAGGACCAACAATGTAAGAAAAAGCAGTTCCAGAAGTAACTGTATTTAATCCACTATAATAAGTGAAACCATATGTAGTTCCATTACCTACACTACCAGAACCTGAATTGTCAATTTTCCAATAAGGAGGAGAGCCATTACCTTGAGTAGCTAAAACATAATCTGCAGTACTAGGAGCAAGAGCAGCAAATGAACTTGACGTATCTGCGTATAATACACTACCTACAGTTAGACTACTTAGCGCTTTTCCTGTACCGCCATAAACAGTGCCTAAAACACCTGTAACTTGCGATGATAAACTTAAGTTATTGAATGCAACCCAAGATGTACCATTCCACTTCCATGTATTACCATTTTGTGTAGTTGTATCGTTTAATGCTGGTCCTGTTGGAAAATCTAATAATGCCATTTGCGGCTCCTCTCAAAAAATTAAAAAACTTTTGTAGTTACTCTTATTTCTTATCCTAAATATGTTTATTAACCTCTACTTGAAAAATCAACTATAATCCATATCTTTTCTTTGTAGAGTTATAGTTTTGTAGTACTTCCGATGCTGTAATTGCCCTGTTATAAATTAAAAATTGAGCAACTCTTCCATTGTGATAAACTGAAGATGTAACTTGAAACTTTCCTATGTATGCTTCATATGTAGTATTTAAAGTTCGAGTTTTACTTGTTCCAGAAACATTTAAAACTCCATCTAAATATATCTCCATAATTCCAGTGGTAGCATTTTTTGTAAAAACCCAAAAATGCCATCCTTGCCATTGAGAGTTTGAAAGCACTGCAGTATTTATCCTGTCATAACTTCCTGCAGAACTACCAGCGTCCCAATACACTACGCTGTCGCTCCAAGGAAGATGAATATTTAAAATTCTTGTATTATCAGCCAACATTGCTGAAAAAATAGATTGAACTACAGCTACAGTCCCATAGTTCCAAACACAAATGGTTACTTCATTACCTGTTGGAATATAAGAAGATGGAATTAATATAAAATCATTCACTCCATCAAAAGAAAAATATCCTAAATTGCTTGAGCTATAAGTAACACCATTAACTAAAGTTCCACCAATTGCACTTGTTTCTGCATCATAGACAGTTAAACCAGAACCAGAGTAACTTCTTGAAACAGCTCCATCTAAATCATAAACCAAGCCATTTGTTACTATCCTTGGTCCTGCTTCAATTGCCATTATTTTCCATACCTCTTTTTAGTGGCATTGTAATTTTGCAAAACTTCGGCAGCTGATATAGAACGGTTATATCCCAAGAAAGAACCGAGAAAAGCTGGGGTATTTCTTTGTGTTGATAAAATTGCTAAAAGTTGTGCATCTCCAGCATAAATTTGATTGTTACTATTAAAAGAAGAATCAAGTAAACCATCAATATAAATAGCACTTGTACCACCACTTGAATTAGTAAAAACTACATTAGACCAAGTACTTTGTGCTATAGATGCATTACTAAAATTACTTCCACCATTCCAAATGTTATATTTTGTAAAAACCATACTTAAACCAGTAGGGTCGGTATTTGTTGATAAAAGTTGTTTTTCAGGTAAATTTGCAACTTGATGGTTATAAATCCAAAAAGAAAATGACCAATTTGTTAATGCTGGAAGAGTAAATTGAACATAGTCATTAGTTCCATCAAAAGAAAGATATCCTGCATTTGAAGAGCTAAAGGTTGGTCCATTAACTAAAGTTGCTCCATAACCAGAAAAAAGATTATTTAATGTTATTCCTGAACCTGAATAAGATCTTGTATTAGCTGGATCAAAATAAACAAATAATCCGCTTGTAACTATCCTTGGGTGGTGTTCAAGCGCCATTACAATCCATACCTCTTCTTTGTGGCATTGTAGTTTTGTAATATTTCTGCTGCGGATAATACTCTGTTATAAATTTGAACACTAGATATTCTTCCAGTAAAATTATTCCCACCACCATAAGAGCCTATTAGAATTTCCTGATTACCCAAAAAAGTAGTGGTATTTGCACTTGTTCCATCTTCTATTCCATTTAAATAAAGTTTCCATCCAGTTGAATTACTATATGTTACTGCTCCAAAGTACCAAGTATTTAAAGAAAGAGTGGTATTTCCAGTTACAGTAGACCAAGCACCATTGTGTCCAGCATATAATCTATTTGAAACTTGTAACCAAAATGCATGCTGTCCTGAAAATCCACCACTAATAATATTATTTGCAGTGGAAAAACTTGTGACATAAAAATAGGCAGTTTTTGTGTAAGTGGTATATGATAAAATATTAGCAAGAGAGTTAATATTTATATAATCATCAAGCCCATCAAAAACAAATGATCCAGAGTTTGATGATGAATATGTTGGACCATTAACTAAAGCTGAAGTATTACCTGAGCCACTTAAATCAAATACTGTTGTTCCTGATCCTACATAACTTCTTGGGTTTGCAGCATCCAAATAGACAATTAATCCATTGGTTACTACCCTTGGATTATATTTAGTGCCCATTATCTGCCAATCTCCATAATTCTCATGAAGCCACTATTTGATGCTGCTGAAATAGTCAAATCATCATCAGAACTGTTCCTTCTTGCTTGAACAGTTATCGCTATTCCTGCTGTTGATGAGTTTGTATATCTCGCTGATATTGGAAAAAGAACTCCAGATCTTGTACCTCCTCCAGAACCATTATTCCAAATTTGTCTTGAATAAACAATTTCAGTGCCATTAACTGTGATGTTTGCATAAAAATCATCAGCTGCTGTACCGGCGATAGAATAATTACAATTATATTCAATCCAAATATATGAATTTGAAGACTTGGGAGTATATGTAAGATTTGCAACCCTTACATAGGAAGTAACGCCAACTGTGGTTGTTGCAGACTGATTAATTTCAGTGTAATCATACATTCTACTAGCAATAACTTCGCCAGCATCCCAAGCAGCACGGATGATAATACCATTTCTGTCAATAGACCAAAGTTCAGCACCTCCAGACTCATTTAATTCTTTAACAATTCTAAATCTTGTACTTCCAGTGCCAGGATAATAAGTGTCCATACCTATATTTCTATTGTTACCCCAATAGAAAAGAAGGCCAGGAGTATCAGTACTACCATTATCTAGTAAAATATCACCTGCTGCTAAACCAGCTTTAGAGAAAGTATTGGTGCCAGCTCTAATATTTCCACCAATATTTAATGTTCCACCAATACCTGCGCCACCAGTAACAACTAAAGCTCCAGTTGTTGTACTAGTTGAAGCAGTAATACTTGATATAATTACATTTCCAGCAACATTTACTGATGCTCCAATGCCAACACCACCAGAGACAACCAAAGCGCCTGTTGATGTAGTTGCAGATC
>Ga0214919_10004936_pt1 | contig 19178 bp, 20 predicted proteins | sample LL1503_MetaG_FD_177994 | JGI IMG/M metagenome (GOLD analysis project Ga0214919, IMG submission 177994) | Freshwater microbial communities from Lake Lanier, Atlanta, Georgia, United States - LL-1503 | ecosystem: Environmental > Aquatic > Freshwater > Lake | place: USA: Georgia | collected...
CCACTATCCACCCATGGATCTGTCACATTCATTGTTTCTTCTTAACTCAAGCCTTGATCGCCATCTCAACAACGACCACTACGGTCAACTAGAACTCGATGAACGTGCTGCCTTCTCTCGCTCTCGCCGCTCTATAGAGCGCTTTGATGAACAACTCCAACGCGAGAGCGCTAAAGAGCAAGAAGCCAAATCAGCGTAAATCCCCCTTAAGGCACACAAGGCCTCCTAGGAAACTAGGGGGCTTTTACGTGTTCTTACAGAGTTCACCTGGGGTTCAACTTCATAACCCTTTCCCATAACCAACATCCTTGACGATATAGCTACTTCCCCACACCAATGCCTATCGATAGAAGGGAAGTTGCACATGTCTGAATTACTGGATTTTCCAACTTGTTACGTCTGTCGTTCCGTCGAGTTGGAAATTGTTATCAATGAAGATTTTGGTCCCATGACTACCTGCTCAGAGTGCGGCTATTCATGGATCGCAAAATATGAAGAGCTAGAAACACCACTACTTATTACAAAGGCATCATGAGCGAGAAACTTAAATCTGCCGCAGTATTTATTGTTGCGATTGTTATTTTATTAGTTTTTGTAGCTCTCGCCCCGCGTTAATTGAGGATGCGCTGTTGGAGTAAAGGATTTAACTCCAACAACGCTTCATCCCTCGAATGAAACACCCATGAAGAAGATGCAAGACCTACTCTGCGACACATAGGTTACGGGCAGTAATTCTTAAGGCAAATATGAGTAGAAATTGAGATGAACTCCTCTACCTAATGAAAAAAGCCCCGCTGACGAGGCGAGGCTTCTTCACAAGCATGGTCCTGGTGGGATTCGAACCCACAACCTCCGATTCCGTCATATTGGCGCTCTATCCTTTGAGCTACAGGACCACCAGCGCAAGATAAAGAATTAAAGATGTGGAGAAATATTTATTTAGATCACTTGTGGATACCTGCGTGCTACGCTTTCATCTCGTCATATTGGCGCACCAAAGAGTTACAGTAAAAAAGACCCGCAGGTAACTGCGGGTCTTTTTCTTTGTTTTTCTTTCAAATCTTCTGTGACTTCCTTCTATCGTGCCACGCCCCCGTTGACCACAACGCCCAGATAACAAGGAGTGGTTGAAAGAACAACCTAATAAAGCGTGCTCTATCGCTATCTAAACCAAAAGCATCAACCTGGTTTACATACTGTGAGATATTGCCTGGAAAGATTGCCACAAAGAAAGCTGCAACAACCCAGCCCACGATGACTCTGTATCGCCACAGAAAGATAAGAGACAGACCTAAGACAATCTCCACTACCCCAGAGGCTAGAACTACAAAATCTGCTATTGATTTTAAGATCGTTGGCACTTGTGCCTGAAACTCTGTGCGATTAGTTGTTAAGTGCCCAATGCCGGCATACATGAGTGCAGAGCCAAGGACTACCTGGCTTATTCTCTGTGCGATCTTCATGTGGCAAGTAAACACCACCACTAAGTAAAACCTTAGTTTTTTAGTAGCCGCGAAAGAAGCTTTACCGGAACAGAGTTTCTATTGCCTGCAACCCACTTATAACCACCACGTCCAATAGGTCCTGAAAGGCTAACAAGGCCTGCTAGAACTGTGTTGCCTCGCCTCTTTAACAAGTAAGCAACGGCGCCAGCACCAGAGAGCTGCTGAGTTCCCGTAACAACAAATACCTCACGGGAGCACTGCTCTAGGGTTAAGCCAAACGGTGAAAGATCTGCGCTATGAAAATCTAAGGCCTTAAAATCAATCTTCTTTCGCAGCCAGTTGATTGAGTTATTACACAACTCACACTTGCCATCGTAAATAACTACTAATTGACTCATTGGTGACCTACTCCACTTCCTGGCCCTTAATCCTAACTCACCTAGCTTAAGAAGCTTATGTAGGATTTATTACGTGAGAATCACACAACTACCAGTCCTTAAGCGCTTTGATCACAAACTAATCAGTTTTCTAACAGCAGTGAGTTTGCCTGCACTTCGAATCTCTCTTGGCATCATCTTTATCTGGTTTGGATTACTCAAGGTTTTTGGTGATAGCCCTGCTAATGATCTGATAACTAAGACCATCTATTGGTTTAACCCAGATGTATTCATCCCCATACTGGGCATCTGGGAGGCATCAATTGGGATCTGCTTGTTGTTTCCATTCTTTAACCGCCTAGGGCTATTTCTTCTTGCCCTTCAAATGCCAGGAACTTTCTTGCCTCTCATCCTTCTGCCTGAAGTCTGCTTTGTATCCTTCCCATTTAATTTAACTCTGGAAGGCCAATACATCGTTAAGAACTTAGTCTTAATTGGAGCAGCTATGGTGGTGGGCTCAAGGCTCACCCCCATAATGAATGAGAAGAAAAACTAGTTAGTTGTTCTTCACATACTCAGCTGCATGAGGAAAGCCATTAGCTTCTAGCTTTACCGCTAGATCTTCCTTCACAGCTTTAACTACTTTATGAGTTCCGTTGCAGTTCTTCTCTTCATCTCTGGTGTAAGTACAAGTGCAAGCGCCCATGGTTGATCCTTTTCTAAAGTTGAATTTTGCAAATCTTATAAGACGAAAGGGCAAAGCGCCTTTTCAAAGTTATCTCTTGCAGATCGTGGCGCTTATTAAGCCAAACTAGCCAATCCCCTGTACCGTTTTCACGTTATCTCCAACACAGATTTTGAAGTTTGCGTGGCGATGGATTACAGGCGTGGTTAAAGGATTTAATCCCTCGATAATTGACCCACTCTTAACATCAAAATTCACCGTGCCTTTATGAACATAGAAGTTGCCAGGTTCAATAATTGTTGGGACAACCACATTTAGATCGTGACGGTCGGGCTCATCCCCCGCAGGAAAAATCACCCGGCGCGGAGTTAACCAATTAGGACCTTTGCCAATTGCCTGCTCAACTGCGGAATCATCATCCATGGTCAAAGTGAGATCAAAATCAGAGGATTGAACTCGGCAGTGAGTTCGTTCCTTTGAAGATGCATCCCATGCCTTGCCTTGTAACGTGAATTCAGATCTGATTAGAGGCCAACCAAATATTTCACGCCCCCAGCCGATGTATGTGTCGTCATCAGTCCACATAAACGCTGAAAATTCACCATCGATATCTGCAATGCTTCCTTTAAATGCAACGACTGCTTCTTTAAAGCCACCACTAAATTTCTTCTTAAACTCTGGAGTTCCATCACGTGGCTCAAACTTAATGTCGTAATAGCGAAGTCGTGTGATAACGCCGGTCTCTCCAGATAGGCTCTTGAATGCAGGGCTGACAACATTTGCAACAGCTTTTGCATCCACTTCAAACCAAGCGGTAATAGAAGTTCCGGAAAGAATCCAAGGTGGATCAGCCCACAAATGTTGTGGAGCAGGCCATGGGTTTGGGAAATGTGGCTTACCGGACATTATTTATCTCCTTTAATTGGCTACTGATGAGAAAGGACTGCTGCTAGGAATTTTTTAGTATTTTCATTTTGTGGATTTTCAAAAAGCTCTTTTGCGGGAGCATCCTCTGCCACCACGCCTTCGTGCATGAAAACCGCTCTATTGGCGACATGTCGTGCAAAACCCATCTCATGAGTCACCACAATAAGCGTTATTCCATCTTTGGCAACATCCCCAATAACCCGCAAGACATCGTTAGTCATCTGTGGATCTAATGAGGATGTAACCTCATCAAGGAGCAGGACGCGGGGGTCCATAGCCAAGGTGCGAGCGATTGCAACTCTCTGCTGTTGGCCACCCGATAGTTGCAAAGGACGCGACTCTGCTTTCTCAAGTAGTCCAACTCGATCTAGCAAGCTTCGTGCTCGATCACGAGCAATCTCCTCAGAACGCCCTAAGACTTTGATTTGTGCGACGCAGATATTCTCCATCACTGTCATGTGAGGAAATAAATTAAATTGCTGGAAGACGATTCCAATAGATTGCCGAATTTGGGCAATATCTGAGGAGAGTGAATTTTTACCTTTTGCCGAATCTTGAATGAATTCTCCGCCAACTTCTATGGTGCCTTTTTGGATCACTTCTAATCCATTTACACATCTTAAAAGAGTAGTTTTTCCAGAGCCGCTCTGCCCTAGCAAGGCAAGAATCTCTCCGGAGGCAATATCTAAATCAATGCCTCGAAGTACTGGCACCCCACCGAAGTCTTTCCAAACTCCCTTAAATGAAACTGTTCCATCGTGGATAAGCGCTTCATTTTTCATGATTTAGATGCCCCCCATGGTCCAACCGCGAAGAAATTCTTCTTCTTTTCTCCATTGGACTTGCCGTATCCCAATTCTCTTTCAAATTTAGCTTCTAGCCGGCGGGCGAGAATTGTTAGAGGGAAACAGACGCAAAAATAGAGGAAGGCGACCTCTGTGAGGATCGTAAAGTATTTAAAAGTCTGTGAAGCAAGAATTAGTCCCCGGAACATAATTTCTTGAATCGTAATAATAGATAGTAAGGAAGTATCCTTAATAAGGCTAAGCAAGTAATTAACAGTCGGTGGAAGGGCCACTCGGGCTGCTTGCGGAATTATGACAAGGCGTCGTGCTTGCTGATTGGACATACCCAGCGAAATAGCAGCTTCAATCTGGGTTTTTGCCACCGAATTTATCGCTGCTCGGAAAACTTCGGATAGATAAGCGGTGTAAATAATTGTGAATCCAACAATTCCAGCAGTCAACGCCTCAAGTGTCAGACCAAAGATCGGAAGAACATAGAAAATGTAATAAAGTTGAACTAGCGCTGGAGTGCAACGAATGAATTCAACATACGCTAAAACTGGACCACGAACTGACCTAAAACGTGAAACCCTCATGAAAGCTACGCAGACTCCAGCAATGATTGAAAAAACTATTACGACTGCTGAGATTCCTAGAGAGTAAGCGAGACCATGGAGCAATGTAGGCAGAAAATCTATTAGATCTGCCCACGTCATCTTGTCCACGGTCTCGCCAACCCTTCTCTAGTTATTACTGGTAAAACTATTTAACGAAGTAAATAAATACCGTAATAATGCTTACGGGCACTGCGCAATACCGTCAGTTGTGAAGCTTGTTGGAGCATCACAAGTGATGTACGCAGTTTCAGGCATTCCGTACTTCAATAGAATTGCCTTCAACTTGCCATTTGCACGCATGATTTTCAACTGTTCGTTAACTGCAGTAATCCAGGCAGTATCGCCCAAACGCATCACGATGCTGCTGATGCCAACTGCTTTACCAGTCCAGTTCTTCACAACAGTGATCTTTGGCTGTGGTTGCAGTTTGAAGTCATAGGCGCCTTGCAACTCATCGACCATGCCTGCATCAATGCGTCCCGTAGACAAAGCGCGGTACAAGTCAGAGTACTTTGTGAATGGAACATAAGTTGCTCCCTTTACACCACCAATGACTTGATCGTCAGTTGAACCGATAATGCCTCCAACTTTCTTGCCTTTCCAGTCAGCCTTACCCTTAATCTTCTTTGGGTTGCCTTTTGCTACCAGCATCGCTACTCCGTATTGATAAACCGGAATCGAGAATTGAACCTTCTCGCTTCTTAGCTTTGTGTACGTCATACCGATTGACATGATGTCCCAGCGACATGCAGTAAGTCCAGGAATCATTGCGCCCCAGTCGGCTGTCACATAATCCCAATCCTTAATATTTAGTCCTTTAAGAACTTCTTCAATAACTTCAACGTCAATTCCCTGATATTTACCTGAATTAATATCGAACCATCCATGAGGTGGTTGCTGATAAGAAGACATGCGAACATATGATGCCGCTTGCGCCTTGGTCAATGTGTCAGTGCATGACTCTGCCGCTGATGCGGGAGAACTCAATGGGATGATCAGAGATGCGGAAATAAGAAGAACGGTACTTACAACTGAGCCGCGACGAAATGCGCTCGATTTGATGAGATTTAAACCCATACCTTTTGCCTCCAAACTAGTGCGATTGATCAATATGGTCAATCGTTTGATCAGAAAATAGTCTAAGGTCTTCCCCATGTCAATAGTTTTTATGCGAACAATAATAAATTTGGATCAATTCAATTGAATTAATTTGATCAAATTTTGATCAATCTTCATTCCATTGATCAATTACTTGAGCACAGATTGACTTTGAGTTTCCAATGTAATCAGTTGCCGAAAGTGGCCACTTAGCGATGGTCGTTTTAACTTCCGGAAGAACTCGAATTAGAGAATCTTCGAGCGAAATATGCTCAGCGCTAGAAATTCTACTTGCTTCGTGGACAGCATCATGAGCTTTTTCTCGACCAAGACTCCTACTCAGTTCTATCATGTAAGCCTCTGACATGATTGAGCCGTTATGAATCTTTATATTCTCTCTCATCCTCTCTACATTAACTCCGAGGCCGGCGATCATCTCGACCGTAACGTGAGTTGCAGTAATTGAGTTGATAAATACTTCAGGTAAAGCCTTCCATTCAAGTTGCCATTCTCCTGCTGCTCTTTCGTGGCCTGATTCGCCAGCCCTGAACATCATCTGACCTTGACCAATCGCTTGTAGGCCAAGTCCTATGATCGCCTCTGACATAACCGGATTGCGTTTTTGGGGCATTGTCGATGAGGCCCCTTTATGGTGACCACCAGGTTCATAAACTTCATCTATCTCATTGCGGGATAGGTCAATTATTTCCCGAGCCATTCTCACAAGCGTTACGCACAGATTTGCACAATGGTTGGATACTTCTATAAGCCTGTCTCGGCTCACGTGCCATGGCACGATTTCATCAATTAAACCAAGCCTTTTAGCCATGTCCGAGCGAATTTCATTTGCATGCTCACCCATTGCAGCCGATGTTCCGGCTGCTCCGTAAAGAGAGATACGGGCTGCTTCGGAAACTGAAGTTCTAATACGCGTGCGGTGTCGATCAATTTCAGAAAGATAAATTGCACATTTTAATCCAAAGGTAGTTGGAACTGCATGCTGGGCGTGAGTGCGGCCGGGCATTATGGTCTCGCCATGTTTTAAGACCAGCGTTTTTAATGCCTGGCCTAGTTGTTCAACCCGCGAAAGCAGTAAAGCACCTGCTTCATGCACTTGAAGTGCAATTGCGGTATCCATAATATCTTGCGTAGTTGCACCGACATGAAGCACTCCACGTGCATCAGGATGGAGCTGGCTATTTAAGTGAGCAATTAAAGCAATGATCGGATAGCCAACATTTAGCGCGCTTGCATGGAAACTCGCCATTTCTGGCATTTCTGCTTTATCTAGCTCTTCTATTAATTCCAGTTCATGGCTTGAAATAATTCCCTTTGCACATTGACTTCGCGCAAGAGAAACCTCGACTTTAACCCAATTACGGTAAGTCGATTCGAGAGAAAATATGTCAGCAGCCGCTTTGTCCTGATACATCCAGTCTAAAAGATTCGTCGGCTGCTCACTCATCTCAGACACATCGACCACCCCTCAATAGTATTATTCGTTCACGAACTTTCAGTTGCGGTTTTATCGTTTATCCTTGACAAAGATTTTTGCGCCCTTTACGCTACAGTCTATCGATTGATCAACTATTCGCGCAAGAGTTTTTGCCATTACTATTCTCAGCAATTGTTGAAGAAGGGGGCCTTGGCCACAATGACAAATCATTCTCCGAAGATTTCCCGTGTAACCGGTTCTCAAGTGGCGGCTCTAGCCAAAGTCGATGCCGCCGTCGTTTCTAAGATTCTAAAAGAAGACCCCACCCTTCGAGTTTCTTCTGAGACTCGCAAGCGAGTAATGGATGCGATTGAGCAACTTGGGTATCGCCCAAATTACGCAGCGCAGAGATTGCGTAGCTCACGCAAGATCGGTGCCGTTGGACTTATTATTCCAAACTTTTCAAATCCAGCCTTTGCCGAGATCGTGCACGGGGCGGAAATTGCAGCACTCAAGCAAAAGGTTGCGCTCCTTGTATCTTCAAATAGCGAACTAAGGACTCCCCTAGAACTCATCATCGATCTCGTTGCTTCAGGCAGAGTTGATGCCTTGCTAATTGCTGGGGGCTCATCCTCTGAAACCGCTGAGATTAATGAGTATCTCAGTGCTCGAAACTTTCCGTACCTATTCTTAAACCGCCAAAGCGTTGGGGTCAAGCGATCTCTGTTCCTCGATGATGAATATGCCATTAGTTTGCTGGTTGATCACCTCGTGGAATTGGGGCACAAGAAAATCTACAACATCGCCGGCAGATCAAGCATGGAAACCGGAAAGCGCCGCCAGAACGCCTTTAAAAAGGCAATTACCGAAGCTGGACTAACTTTTAGCCCTGATTTGATCGTTGAAGAAGAGTACAGCGCCCTTGGCGGCCAGCGCGGATTCCAAGAGATTTTAAAGCGTAAACCTAAAGCAACAGCGCTCGTGGTCTCAGAATTTAACATGGCAGTCGGTGCGCTAAATGCAGCCCGAAAAGCAAAAGTAGTCGTGCCAGATGATTTATCAATGGTTGCATTTAATAACTTGGAGTTTGCTTCACTTCTGAATCCGACTTTGACAACAGTTGGATTGCAACTGCAGCACTTAGGTGAAGAAGGTCTCAACCTGCTTATTGAAAAACAGCCAAAGGAAGAGATCTATCAGACCGTTTCAAAAAGCGCAGAATTGTTCTTGCGTGAATCCTCGAAATCGCTCCGGAAATGAGAACCAGATGAAAGAGATAGATCTCGGCGCACTTGGTCTAACAGAAGGCGAAATAGTCCACGATGTTGTCAAGTTTTCGAAATCTTTCGATCGTAAAATTCGGCAAGATCCCCCTCATCAATTGGGGATGCCGACTCAGTACTTAGCAATGCTGGCGGTCAAGCGTGGAGATTATGGAAAGGCTGACGAATTAGCGCGTTACATGCGCCAAGAAAGTGATTTTATCTTTGATTCAATGATGGTGCTCTGGTTAAAGCAATTAATGGATCATGCAAAAAAAGTTTTAGGCATGGAAAAATACGAAAACATTTTTCGAGTGCCTGAGCTACATGTTTGGGCAAGCTTCCAGCGTGTGGGCAATGATTTTATTGATGAAGCCCTCGCCTTTTTGGAGCAGAAAAACGACGAACAATTTGATACCTGTTTGAGCCATGCCCGTCGTGTATATAAAACAATGGGCGATGAAGTTGTGAAATTTGTTCAAGATATTTTGACTGAGGTTCTTCTGGTTGAGGGACCAGATGGGCCGGTTTCAGCGCTCAGAGGACCTTACGAAACAATCTGGCAGAAGCGTTACAAAACATGGGAAACGCTTACCGGCGAAGAAAGACTGCAACTCTCCTGCGAAGGTATGCGAGCACATTTCGGTGGGCCGACTCGTCAAGGGGAATTTAAAGTCGTTGATGAAGGTAAGAGATTCCGAATGACTTTTGCTGGTTGTGGCACAGGTGGAGTATTACGCCGCGGTGATATTGAAACAGGCGAAGGTCCATATATGTCCGTGGGAACCGTTAAGACACCTCAGCCTTATTCATGGGGAAAGACAGAGATGCCTTGGTATTGCACACATTGCAATCTTTATCTAGAACATTGGCCAGTTGAGGATGCTGGAGTTAATCGCCGCCCAGTTATTTTCATTGATGATCCTAAATCCACTATCACGACTGAATGGCTGGTTTACAAAGATCTTGCAGACACAGAAGAAGAAGATTACACACGCATATGGGCGACTGCGCCAACTAAGAAATAGAGAGTGAAAAAATGAGCGAAGATAACAAAGTAGCTGTAATTACTGGAGCTGGCAGAGGAATCGGTGCATCTGCCGGAGTCCGCTTACTTAATGGTGGATTCACGGTTTATTTCACAGATATGAACTTGGAGCGAACGGAAGAATTCATTGCAACGTTGGCTGAACACAAGGGGCGCGCCTTTGCTCTGCAAATACAAGTCACTGATGATAAATCCGTAGATACAGCGATGCGCTTTGTGGGAGAAAAGCATGGAAAAATTGATTTGCTTATAAATAATGCTGGCATTACTAATCAAGGACCCACTCAAGATATTGCAACCGCTGATTGGCAACAACTTATCGATATCCACCTTGGTGGAACTTTTCGTTGCTCGCGCGCAGCCTTTCCTTATCTAAGGGCAGCTAATGGCGCAGCGATTGTTAATGTTTCATCAATTGCTGGTCGCCTAGGAATGCCAATTCGTGCTTCCTACTGTGCCGCAAAGGCGGGAATAGAAGGATTTGGGCGTTCTCTGGCAACTGAGTGGGCTGAATTTGGAATCCGCGTGAATTCGGTAGCTCCAGGATATGTGATGACCGATCTTATTCAGAAAGATATTAAGAATGGGCTAGTTTCACAAGAAGTACTGGGTAGTCGAATCAGCTTAAAGAGATTCGCAACTCCAGAGGAAATTGCGGAAGTAATGTTCTTCCTTGGCACAAAAGCCTCTTCTTACATGACCGGACAGGTCTTAAATGTCGATGGTGGTCTATCGATTGATTTAAATCCGGGTAGCACCTCCGCACTTACGCAGAAAAAATAAGGAAAGGCCAACCTCGTGAGCATAAATGTAGAACACATCTCGCAGGAATTTGATAAGCCAGTTCGTGGAAACGATCTCTTAGGCATGTATCGAAAAATGTTTATGATTCGTCGCACAGAAGAGGCAGTTTTAGATTTACGTCGCGCTGATTTAATTGCTGGATCTGTTCACGTTTGTGTTGGGCAAGAGTCGGCACCGGTTGGCGTGATTGCTGCGATGTTAGACAAAGACCGCACCATGGCTACTTACCGTGGACATGGTTGGGCACTGGCATCAGGCTTGCCACTTCGTGCACTCTTCTCTGAAATTTTGGGACGAAGCAATGGCATCAACGGTGCTCGTGCTGGCTCTGCTTACTTAGTAGCGCCTGACTATGGATTTATTGGAGAGAACAGCATCGTTGGTGGTGGATTGCCAATCGCTAACGGAGTTGCGATGAGTCAGCAATATCTCGGCGAAGGTGGCGTAGTCGCCGTCTCTTTCGGTGATGGTGCAACGAATCAAGGAGCATCACACGAAGCTATGGTCTTTGCAATTGCTAGAAAACTTCCAGTTCTCTTCATTTGTGAAAATAACACCTGGTCTGAAATGACTCCGATATCTGAAACGGTACCAAATGCTGCGCTGTGGCAACGTGCTGCTGGATACGGAATCGCTGCTGAATTAGTCGATGGTGGAGATTTAGCTCAAGTATTTTCTAGCGCGCAGGCGGCGGTCGCGCGCGCACGTAATGGTGAAGGGCCTACATTCCTTGAAATAACTGTTCCGCGTATTTTGGGCCATTACAACTTAGATCTTGAGTTATATCGAACTCAAGCAGATCGTGAATCAGCTCTTGCTCGCGATCCGCTTGCGAGATTACGCGCGCAGCTCGTGACAGCTCATTCAGAGTCCCAAATTGCTGAATTAGAAATCGCAATAGAAGCATTTGTTACAAGCGAGAAAGAGTTCTCTTTAAATTCAGCATTTCCGGAAGCAAACGATGCGCTTGGGCACGTTCTCGCCTCAAGTAAGTGGAGTGAACTTTCTCCTCTTCCAACTTCAGGCGAAGAGGTTGCTTATGGCCTCGCCGTTAACCGAGCGCTCCATGAGGAAATGGAAGAACGCCCTGAAGTTGTTCTCTTCGGTGAAGATATCGCAACAGCAGGTGGCACATTCGGCGTTACTAGAAACCTACGAAAGAAGTATGGCGAGCGGATTTTTGATACACCAATTTCAGAGGCGGCAATTTTAGGCGCTGCCACCGGATCAAGTATCGGTGGGATGAAACCAATCGTAGAAATCATGTGGATTGACTTCATGCTTGTTGCATTCGATCAAATCGTTAATCAAACAGCAAATGTTCGATTTATCTCGCGCGGCAAGCAACATGCACCATTAGTTATCCGGATGCAGCAAGGTGCGACTCCAGGTTCTTGTGCGCAACATACGCAAAGCCTTGAAGCGATACTCGCTCATATTCCTGGAATTAAAGTTGGCTTACCTTCCAACGGCCATGATGCCTATCAAATGTTACGTGCTGCTGTTGCCGATCCTGATCCAGTAATCATTATTGAATCAAGATCACTTTATTTAGTGAAAAGCTTCTTGGATACTTCTGCGCCAAGAGAACAAGTCGGCGGATCGCGTACTCGCAAGCAAGGCGCTCACCTGGCAATTGTCACTTGGGGTAAGAACGTGCCGATGGTCTTAGAAGCAGCTGAGGCTCTAGAAGCGCAAGGAATTCACGCATCTGTATTGGATCTGAGATGGCTAAATCCTCTTGATGAAAGCGCTGTCGCAGAATTAGTGAAGAATTCCGGCGGAAAATTGCTCATCGTTCATGAAGCAAACCGCACTGGTGGGTTCGGTGCTGAAATTTCTGCTCGAATAGGAGAGACGCACTTTGCATCTTTAAAGGCGCCAATTAAGCGCTTGGCTACTCCAGATTCACGGATACCAGCTTCTCCTATTTTACAAAGTGCCCTGATTCCGACCGTAGCTAAAATAGTTGAAGCTGCTGCTGAACTACATAACTCTTAAGTTAACGTAAGGGATATTTCAACGCGGCGCCTTTATGGGGCACCTCAAGTTCTGCAAGGTACCGTCCGGCTAAGTTAGCGGTAATAAACCTGTCAAGGTTTTGTCCGATAAAGGCAGCATTAGTCGGTGCTGCCAAAGTTATACCTGCCCAATCGTTAATGATCTCTTCAAGTTGAGCGCCATTCCAAATGTAAATCGCATCTGGGCGATAACAGCAAATAATAAGATCACCGCTTTTTGTGAAAATGAGCCCATCAGGAACAGTCTTAGGCATCTTGACAACAATTTCTGGCGCGCTCAATGAATTAGCAGAAATCGCAGACCGAGAAATTTGCGGGTTTTCAGATTCAACAACGTATAGGTACTTCTCTGTTGGATCGATCGCAAGACCATTAGTAAATGCCGGCGCTAATTCACTTTCAAGAGTCACTTCACCATTTGGATTTATGCAGAAAATTGATCCATTTCTGGCGCCCCAGTCACCGGACTCAGAAAAAAAGAGTCTTCCGTCAGAATGAAAGACTGGAAAATTAGGTGATTTGAGTTCGCGGCCAACCTTGCCAGTTGTTAAATCACTTATATGCCCAGTCTTGGTATCTAACCGCAAGACTGCATTTCGACCCATGTCGCATAAGTAAAGATTTTCTTCGCCATCAAATGCCATACCCAGAATAAATCCGCCGGTATTAGCAATCTCAGTGGTCTCACCTGTTGCAGGGTTTATTCGATAAACCTGTCCCGCTTCTCCCCCAGCGGCAACCCATCCTGATGGCGACCAAGCCAGGCTTTCGGGATGATCAAGGTCACTAGCAAATATTTTCATCATTTCTGGCTCCTTTGTAATTGATCTCTAATAGCAAGAAACAGTTAGGCCGCCATCAACGACTAATTGCTGGCCGGTCATATATGAAGAATATGGTGAAGCCAAGAACATAACCGATTGCGCAATTTCTTTTGGCGCGGCAATGCGCTTCATGGGATATTCATTTTCAATTTTTGCACGAGCTGCTTTGGGATCATCAAACATATCGAAGTACTCAGCAACCAGCGGAGTATCTATATCTCCAGGACAGATTGCATTGACACGGATTCCGCGATCACCGTATTGCACAGCAGCAGCGCGCGTGAGCCCAAGAACTCCGCCTTTTGCGGCGCAGTAAGCCGCAAGCATTCCGTCAGCAACTAGGCCCAAGATGGAGGCCACATTTACTATTGCTCCCCCATTGGTTTTTAGCATCGCTTTGACTGCGTGCTTAGTACCGAAAAATGGTCCTTTTAAATTCACGGCCAAGATCCGATCGAGGTCAACTTCTGTTGTGTTAATCATCTCCTCGCTAACAGAGACAGCAGCGTTGTTTACCATTACATCGAGTTTTCCGTGCTTAGCAACGACATTGGCTATTAGCTCTTCGACTTCATTTTCCTTTGATACATCTACATGAAAATATGTTGCACCGAGCGCTTCCATATTCGCTCTTCCGGTTTCGTCATTAACATCGCACCCGAAGACTGTTGCATTGGCACTTGCAAACTCGATTGCCAAGGCATGTCCTAAGCCTGAAGAAACTCCTGTGATGATGACTGATTTTCCTTGGAAATTCATTTTACTTCTCCATTTTCTGTGAATCCATTGATTTGCGTTGGTGGGGTGAAGACAATCATTTTCACTTGCGTTGAAATTTTCTGACCTTCTTGTAATTGCCCTGCTGTGCCTGCAGTTATTGCATGATCTAGTCCTGCCGGCATCGCAGTCCAAGGTTCAACTGCAATGGTTCGAATTCCGCGCCATCCTCCATTGACCATCCAGACATGGATATTCCGAAATACCGCTTTATCAAAAGTCATTGCAAATCCGGTACCGCTGACATGATCCGTGACTGCAAACCAACCATCGTTGAGGTCGGCCAAGTAGTAGTACTCCCAAGAAAGTGGATCTTTGGATGATATTTCTTTCAGAGATTTGATGGGCCATTCTTGGAATTTTTCACCTTTTTTAAATTCGGCTGATGTGCCAACAGGGCCAGTTCCGTCCACGTACCAACATTTTTCTGCCGGAACATGTAATCGTGTATCGGTGCTAATAGGAAATGCAGGATGGATTCCCCAAATATAAGGAAAACTTGTTGTTCCAATGTTGGTAACAGAGTAATCAACTTGCAGATAACTGCTACCTGGATCTAACGTCAGAGTTTTCTCCATTAAAAATGGAGTTATCACTCCCATTCGTGAAAGCTTTATTGAATTTGGCGAAAGTAGCTCTGCTTTCCAGGGCATCGACCAGACTTCGCCAAGAAAAGGCAATTCTTCTCCGTTGACCGTGGCCGGTTGTCCTGTTGGAAAAGCATCATCAATTCCGCCAGTCCACCAATTATCAACATTGCCACCAAATACTGGTGGCCGAACTTCAACTCGGGGGTGATGAAAGAGTAGATCTTTGCCGGTGCGCTTATCTAAATATTCATATATTTTTGCACCGATTTTAGGTAGAACTGTAACTTTGATCTGAGAATTTTCTAAAACAAGGGCAACGTTATCCTCAACTGTGTGTCCTTGAGAAACGGTACCTACTTCATGTTTTGAAATTCTATTCCTCCTGCCGAGCGCATTAACTATCTAATATCAAATCTTCTTAAATAGAAAGATGCACCCTTGGTCAATCTAACTAAGCCAAGGGTGCATCCAACTTCTTATGCTTCTTGTATTTCTGGTGCAGGACCTGCCATTACCGCCTTTAGCTTCTTTGACGGCATGAGCACATAGAGCAGCGTCAGAACGCAAGGAACCATTCCGAAGACCACAATGCTCTTTCCACCCTTCCAATCGAGTGCCCATAAGGCAGTGAAGAAAGTGCGATTAATTAAGTAGAGAACAACGGCCATTCCAACTACAGGAATTACTCCGTGCATAAACCAATTAAATGTTCCCTTTTTCCAGAAATACATCATTGAGGAAAGATGTACGAAGAAATAGGTTAGTAATGCGAAGAAGGCGATGCTTCCAGCCCACCACACGAAGGCGTTGTTGGCATTACCTAACCACACTGTAACAAGGCCAGTTCCAACCACGGTCGCAGCCCACACAAGGTGAAGTGCGTTTGTTGGTACCTGCTTTGTTGAATGCACTTCACCTAACCATGAAGGCATTGTTCCCTGGCGACCTTGTGCGAAGAGTACTCGAGAAGCGCCAACTGCACATGCAACTAGCGCGCCACCTAACGCAGTCATAGAAGTTAGATCAACCAGAATCTTCCCGGCGCCCCAGTAATCTTCAGCAATAGCTGTTGCAGGAGTGAATCCGGAAGTCATCAAATCTTGAACTTTAGCCAGCGGTTCTGAGATGGAGAAAATCCAAGAACCGATAGCCCAGAAAATACCAACGATTACAACAACAAGAATCGTTGCTTTGGGAAGTAGTTTATTCGGAGACTTAGTTTCTTCAGCAGCAGTCTGAATCACATCAAAACCTGCGAATGAAAGTATTCCGAAAATCATTGCGCTCCAGAAAGCATTTGCTCCACCCTGGATATTTGCCGGGTTAAATGGAGTCAAAGACAATCCAATTCCGTGGCTTGCGCCTGTAAACAAGATTGTTAGTAGAAGTGCAAATACGACTGCAAGTTCTAGCGCGATAAAGATCAACGCAGTCTTAATTGAAATTGAAATACCGTTATAAGTCGCGTACATAACGATGAGTGTTATAAGTCCGGCACCGATTCCCCAAGTTAGCATTCCTGGAGCTTTAACTCCCAGCAAGGAGAGGAGGTCGTTAAAGAACATACCGAAGAGAATTGGTTGCAAAATTGTCGCAACTACATAGAAGAAGGCCATGATCACACCGGTCCATACGCCGACCTTTGGTGAAATTACACGCCAGCTCCAGGCATAGACAGCGCCAGAAGAAGTCATATGTGACGAAAGTTGCGAATAGCTGATTGCTGTAGGGAGGGCAATAATCAGCGCAGCAAGAAACACCAAGGGGGTGGCGAGTCCGACGAGAGAGGCCATTGGGCCCCAGTTCAGATAAATTCCGATTGCAGGACACATCATTGCTGCGCCTAATATCGAAAGTCCCACGATTCCAAGGGCGCCAGATTTAAGCCCTTTGGTCTGAGTTGAACTCATTCAGATACTCCTTAACGAGTAGAGCCTTGACCCAATTTGGTCAAGCGATTGATCAAATCATGCAACTGATCAATTCCAAAGTCAACGACATTTGGGATAACGTCTCCACTTTATACTACTACCTATCAGTAAATCTGAGCACGGCCATCGGAAAGCTCCTTAACCCCTTGATCTTGCAGGGCCTTCGTGACATCACCTGATAGATGCTTTGGGATGTAGCCAACCTGCAGTCCTTCGACCATAACTTTTACAGCAGTTGGATCAAAGTTATTAGTTGGCTCTAACTCAAGTTTTGCCGGTGTTGGAAATCTGCCATCTTGAATCGCCTAAGGTTTAATAATAGTTATTCCACCAATTGCTTGGTTATCTAACTCAGCAAGGGCGAGCGCGCCTTCTGCGAGACTAACTTCACGCTTAACTAGCAGTGATGGGTTGAGTACTCCACTGGCAACTAGCGCCAACATCTCTGGATAATCACGCGCTGCCATACCGTGTGAACCAAGTAAATCTAACTCCCAAGCGATAACCCGGCCCATGGGCATTGCAGTTAAACCATTTGGTGTGAGAAGCAAACCTAATTGCAGATGTCGCCCGTGCCTTGCTAGTGAGAGAACCGATGCACCTGCTGTTGCCTCACTGCCAAGTGCGTCCACAGCAACATCTGCTCCCCCAAGGTTTTGCATAAATGCAACGGGATCTATCTTTTTTGAATTAATTGTTTGTGCGCCAAGGGAAGCGGCAACTTCCAAAGCTGCATCATTAATATCTACTGCATAGACAGTTGCACCTTGTGCTTTTGCAATCATGATCGCGCTTAGACCGACTCCCCCACAACCATATATAGCTACTTTTTCGCCGGCCTTTAACTTTGCTCGCTTTATAAGGCCGCGATAGGCGGTAGCAAAGCGACAACCAAGCGCTGCCGCTGTTGCAAAGGAGACTTCACTTGGAATATTAATTAAATTAAAGTCAGCGTTATCTATCGCAACGTATTCGGCAAATGAGCCAAAGCCGGTAAAGCCGGGTTGAGTTTGGGTGGGACAGACTTGGGCATCACCGCGCAGACAGTAAGTGCACTTGCCGCAGCCGCAAACAAAGGGAACGGTTACGCGATCGCCAACTGCAAAGTTGGTAACGGCGCTGCCGACCGCGGAGATAATTCCGGCGAATTCATGGCCTGGCACATGCGGCAGCACGATATCTGAATCGTGCCCCATCCACGCATGCCAATCACTTCGGCATAAACCTGTTGCCTCTACCTTGATTACTACACCGTTCTCTGTTGCAACCGGTATTGGAATATCAACTACCAAAAGCGCACCCTGGAACTGAGTGAAGTAAATGGAGTTCATGCAGTTAAGCCATTCCCCCACCATCAACGACAAGGGTTTCACCGAATACGAAGGATGAAGCATCGGATGCCAGGTAGCTAACTGCTTTACCAATGTCATCGGGCGTGCCGATTCTTTGCGCAGCAATTGTTTTCTCCCATTTGGCAAGCGCTTCTTTATCATCGCTTAACCAAGAGGCCATTGGTGTATCGATCAAGCCCGGTGCCACGGTATTTGCGCGCACTCCTTTAGGACCAAAATCAATTGCAATGGAACGAGTAAACAGAACGACCGCGCCTTTAGATGCCGAATAAATAGGTCTGTTGCGACCGCCGCGTAGTCCTGCAGTAGATGCAATATTTATAACATTACCTTTGCCGGCTGCAACCATGGCTGGGATAAATGCTTTACACATAAAGAACATGCCTTTTATATTTACATTCATCATCAGGTCAAATTCTTCTTCACTGAAGGTGAGCAAATTGTGCTCAAAGAAGATGCCCGCTGAGTTAACTAGATGCGTTGGGTTTCCAATACTTTTTGCTATTGATTCACGCAGCGCGATGATCTCGCTCTCTTTCGTGACATCGAGGGCAAACCAATGAGAACCTGGGATTGATTTAGATATCTGCTCAACCTTTTCTGGCGCGTTCACTAGGTCACCCAAGAGAATGTTCATCTCAAGCACGTGGTTAACAGTGGCACTCAAATAGTCGGGTATGTCTTTTTTAGTCAGAGACTTGTATTTGTCATTGAATACTTCTACTAGGCGCTCCCGCGCTTCCTCGATATTAAGGGGGTCGATGTCCACCCCATAGATAGAGGCGAGCGCGACAACGCACTTGAATTCAAATTCAGATAGGCGACCAGATTTCAAAGAAGACGCCACTTCAGGAAGGCGAGAGACCAAATCGATTTTGCGGCTCAAAATCTCAACGAGGAAGTTTCCGCTTCCACATCCAGGTTCTAGAAATTTGCTTGCGTAGTTGATGTCCTGAAGAAGGTCCAACATCTCATTGACTGTGCCTTCAGGTGTGAAGACTTCACCGAGGTCTCGTGCTCGCTCAGAACTTCGCATTAAGACCCCCTAACATCAGATTTCAGCCAAATGGCTATGGGGTAATGCTATTGGTCATCACCGACATGCCCAAGCTTTAAAGAATCAGATGACTAGATTTGCTAAAAACTCTACTTAACAACCACCCTCACCACATCCCCCGCCGTTGCACTCTGCCCTAGCTC
>Ga0214919_10004937_pt1 | contig 19177 bp, 15 predicted proteins | sample LL1503_MetaG_FD_177994 | JGI IMG/M metagenome (GOLD analysis project Ga0214919, IMG submission 177994) | Freshwater microbial communities from Lake Lanier, Atlanta, Georgia, United States - LL-1503 | ecosystem: Environmental > Aquatic > Freshwater > Lake | place: USA: Georgia | collected...
TTTGTGTTGGTTTTGGTGGTCTTGGACCATCATCGTCATCTGCTGCCTCCGTTATCTCAAAATGACCAGTTGATGTGTCAGCATTTAGATAAAAAGTAACACCATCCATTCCATACCTATTTTTCATAACATGGAATCTACCAGTATTGTTTACTTTATCCTCTTTCTTTCTAGATAGGGAAAGAGCAAAATCTACAATCATCATTTTATCATATGATCCAGCTGCTTTATCACCCTCAATAACATCATCTTTCGATCCTGCTCGATTTACTTGAGAAACACTCCAAATTGGTATATTTAATTCTCTAGCTAGTCCTTTCGTGCTAGTATAAATATCATCAATTTCAAATTTACGATCAGTAGATTTTCGTTTAGATGAAAGTAAATCAACATAATCAATGATTACTAAATCTGGTGTGATTCCTAAAGAAATCATCTTTTTAATATGTGATTCAACAGTATTAATTGTAGCTTTTCCTGTTGGAAATTCTTTGATAATTAACTCACCTGTTAAATTTGGAATAACTTCCTCTACTTTAGCTCTGTTTTCTAAAATTCTATTTACTGGGATTTTAGTGAAAAATGCATCATATCTTCTTCCAACATAATCCTCACCTAATTCTAGAGTGTAATGGATTACATTATATCCGTTTAGTACTGCAAATCCTCCTAAAGCCACAAGTGACCAAGATTTACCACCTCCTGGATTACCGAAAATAAGACCAAAATCTCCGTTTCCAAGACCACCCTGTAGCATATCTGTAATTTCTGGCCAAGGAGTTGGTATAACCATCCTATTATTTTCTCGGTACCTTGATTCCACATCTTTGTTATATTCATGTCCTATATTTTTATCTTGCCCTGCTTTCATTGCGTTTTCAATCATTTGTTTAATTGAATCGTAATCTCCAGCTTTTAATAAATCTACACTATTTAAAAGTGCTTTTTTTAATTGTTGATTTTTACAAAATGTAGCAAATTCTTCTTGTACATATTCTGCATCTTCAACACTTGCCTTATATGCTTCTCTAAGTTGCTCTTTAATTGATAATTTTAAAACATCATTTGTTACCTTTTTCATTTCAGTTTTTAAAACATCCATAGAAGGTGTTGTGTGATATTTTTCATAATAATTTAAAATCTCTTTAATGATCCATTTATGTGCTTGATTTCCAAAATGCTCTTCATCTAGGATATCATGAATGTTTACAAGAAACTCTTTATGAGTTAAAAGAGACGAAATTACTTTTATTTGGAACTGGGTTCCATACTCTTCTATACTTTGGAGTGTCAAAACTTTTAATTTTAAGGTTAATAACTTTTATTTTAATATACAACTTTTTTATTTTGAAGCCAAATTTTGGAAAGTTTCTTTAATCCAAAATTCAACATTTCTAATGAGTCCTCCAAGTTGATCCTCATTACACATTCTAATAAATTCTTTAGCATTAAGTGTTAAAGTTGAAGGTTTAATAAACTCATCAACATACTCTTTATCAGCATCAGTCATCATTGGGTTTGAAAGATCCATAATCTTATATTTGTTCTCTAACATCTGTATGTCATGTAGAATTCGAGCGTATATAACATGTTCTTCCATTTTCTCCTCACTGATGTCTAAGATATCTTGAAAAGACATTTTCCTAGTAGATAACTCAGGAAAACGTTTAAATACTACTTTTTCACCCATTCCTTTAATTCCAGGGAGTGCATCAGATGAATCACCTAAAAGTGTTTTATAGATTAAGAAATTATGTGGATCTAAATTGAACTTCTCTCTTACAATAGCTTCTGTGTAAAATTCTCTTTCAACGGGTCTATACACGATAATTTGAGGATTAACCAATTGAAGGTAATCTTTGTCACTAGAGACAATAAACACTTTTTCCTCTGGTGTTTGAGGTAATGTTTGGCTCATATAAGCAATTAAATCATCCGCTTCTGTACTAGGTAAAGTAATTACTTTAACAGGTAAAGTGGTTAGATATTCAATGATACGAACAATTTGATTGTACTTTGATTCATCTTCCTCATCTATATGATCAAACAACTCATGTTTAGTTACCCTAGTTAGGTTTCTGTTTGATTTATATTCAGGAATAATATTTTTCCTGTTATTAGAGGAACCAATTCCATCAAACACTACAATAATTTGAGTTGGTTGGATTGCTTTAGTTAAAGCACCTAAAGATCTAAAAAAACCTCCTAGCCCCCCGATATGTATTCCATTTGAATTAACTGCATTTATTGCACTAAAATTTCTAAAGAAAAGGTTTAGCCCATCAATGAGCATATATCTTTCTGGTTGGGGTGTTTCTACTGTATGCTCTTGAATATTATTTAAGAGGCTTAGGAAGTCTTTTTTCATTTTAATTTGTTTTATTGTAAATCTTCAGGTTCGAACATATCCGAGATATCTCCTTTTTCATCCCATTCTGAGTTATCCTCAATCACTTTATATTCACCTTTACCTAAAATAGAGGTCCATTCATCAGAGTGTGATTTTTTATACTTATCAATAGCTGTAGGTGAATCAGCAATAAATCCATGTACAGTACTAACAATAGTTCCTAATGTTGTAATACCATTAATGTGATTTTTATCGCAAGCAATTTTAGTACGTAATGCAAATTCAACTTTTTTCTTATCTTTTTGAGCACTGATTTTAGATGTACCAGCATTTGTGATATTTCCAAAAGTCAAACATAAAGAAGCATCATAATAAAATGTATCTCCTCCTTTATTTGTCATTTTAGGTTGAGACATAGGAGTTAAAGCCGGAGCAACGCCTACTTTGTTTACAATAAACAAGGTATTCGTGAATTTTGAACTCTCCTTACGAGACATAACAATTTGTTGATTGATGAAATTACCAAATTGAGTTGCAATAGCCCCTGCGTTCCACATTGGATTATTTGAGCCTTTTTCAATACTCATATTACATGCAATAGAACCAACTGAATCCCAGATAAATAACAAATCATAAGGTAGATTACCTTTTTTCTGTTCTGTTAATAGATCAATAATAAAAGAAGCAATATCCTCAATTGAGTTCAATGTACTTCTATCTCGATAGATAAAAAATCCATTTTGATCCAATATCTCACCTGTTTCTTCATCTATAACATCATCAATTTGGAATCCCATTGTTTTCCAGTGATTCCAATCGTGTTTCATCTCAGTGATGATTAATACAGGCAATACTCCCATTTTTTGAGCATTAACTGCTACCTCAATTGTGGTAGTTGATTTACCAGTGTTACTTTTTCCTCTAACCATCGAAATATGTCCCATAGGAATACCAGGAATAGAAAGCGCTTCTTGAAGCGCTGGTGAAAATGGGACCCACTGTTGGTCTTTAAACTTAACATTGGATTTCATTCCTTTGTTTTCTTTGAATTTGTCTAAGCTAAAGGCAGCCTGAATGGATTTTCCTGCTGCCTCTGCTAATGACTTTCTTTCTTTAGCCATAACTTGTTTTTAAATATTAAAAGGGCATATCATCATCCTCTTCATCAAACAATGAATCGAATTTATCTACGGGTTTTGCAACTTCTTTTTTAGCTGATAAACTGTAATTTGATTTTGGTTCAAGATTAAGCTCTTCATCAATACTTTCTACTTTTGCAGGTGCCATTTCTTCTTCCTCATCTTCTGGTTCTAAGAAGTTCTGTAAGATAGTTTTTAATTCATCAAATGATTTCTTGAATTTAGCTTGCATTTCCAAAATGTCTGGTTGTTCTTCTAACCACATTTCAATTTGTGAAGCATCTTCTGATAATGGAGATGTTTTACGTTTTGGTCTAATTGAGGATTTTAATCCTTGACGTCCACCAATATCACCCATAATAGCTTCTAATGTGAAATCAAATCCTTCATTGATGTCTGTAAAATCACCATAATCTTCATCTTCTGCTAAACCTAGCAATTGTAGGTAAATCTCTTTACCAAACTCCCATAAACGTACACCTTTGTCCTCTTCACCTCTAACAATAACAGGAGCAAATACTCTCATTTTAGGGTCAAGTTTTTTAGCTAATGACCAGTTTTCACGATCATTTGTACCACGAAGTTGTTTTGCGAACTCAACAATTGGATCTTTTTCACCCCAGTTTGTTAAAGCATACATTGGAAATTTTGCATATCCATAATGTAGATATACTTCTCTAAATGGATTAGATTTGTCCAATTTTGATGGAACAATTCTGATTTGATACTTGCCTTCTGATTTGGGCTTCCATTGTGTCAACGAATAATCGACTTTTTCTTTTTTTTGCCCAGACGACTGTAAGGCAGACAGTCTGCTTTTGATTGTGTTTAAATCCATATGATTTATTTTATTTGGTTACAACTTTAATATACAAAACCTTTATTTAAAATCCAAACTATATTTCAACAATTTTGTAAATTCTTGTATTTAATTGTTTGATTTCGTTATGTTGAGTTAACAATATACAATTTTTATAATGTTGCCAATTGATTTGGAATCTTGTGTCAACTACTCCACCATTTAAACTTTTAATAAGTTCATTTAATGCGTTTATAGTGTATAAAGAGTTAGTTTCTTTTTTTCTATGTACTAATATTGTATTATCTGGGATGTCATTTACATTACCTTGATCTACATTGTATGTTACAACATATTCATCATTGCTTTTTACTTGCAATACAAACATTTTATTGTACATTATATCGTACTTTTTAGTTAAACTAGAGATCAAGTTGTCTAGGTCCTCTAGTTGTGAAAAAGTACAAAAAAGTCTATTGCCCATTAAGTGTGTGTCTATTATGTTATAATCGTATTGATTATACATATTGGGAAATGTTGTTGAAAACGTGTTCATAACTAATTGAATTGGTAATTTTTACCTTTTTTAAATTTAACTTGTAATTTGTATTTCTTAAATATGTCTAGAATTTCTTTTAAGGTGTCTTTTTCGGTTTTATCTACATCAAATAAAAACGAGTCATAAACATATAATACAAGTTTTGTATTTTTTCCCTTTAAAATTTTAAAAATCTCCCACAATATACAGACATTAGTTGAGGTCTCCAAATTTTGTAAAACATAATTTAAAAGCTTTTGTGGATTCATTTCCTCCATCTCATTTTTTACAAATTTATGTTTTGAGATTGGACATTCAACATATCCTCCATAATTGAATGTATCCCATAAGTCATCAGTATATGCTATTATTTTTTGAAAAAACGGGAGATTTTGGTATTCTTTCCAAATCCCACCGTAAATTTGTTTAAACGTAATCTCTTTTGCTTTGGCATAGTTAACGTTATACATTTTAGCAAAATCTCCATGAATATCATCGCTATCAAAAGTAAAATCCAATAAATTGGCAAGAAGGGTAGGATGATAAGCACTGATATCCATCTCAATAAAAGTATCATTACGCGGTATAAAGCATTCTCTTTCTCCATTGTCTTTGTTTAATGCTGAAAAATTAATTCCTCTAAATGTATTAGAGGGTCTTGTTGTTAATGTGTTTAGATTGTATTGCGTGTATATAAACTCGTTTACTTTTTTATCGTAGTGTTGCTCGAACTTGTCTTGGTCCACTTTAATTCCCGCTCGCTCTAATTGATTAAACACCAATGCTGCTTTATCATAAAACGGATTTAATTCGCCTTTAAAATTCAAGTGATTTTGCTCACATACCTCATAATGTTTTACAATAGGGATAATTGTGTTTAAATCATCTTGATTTGGATAAGAATCATAAAAATATGTATGAGCTTGTGTTAATTGAGGTATATACGTATTTGAGGAGGGTGATGGTTGGTAACAATGTTTAATGGGGAAATAATGTAAAAATTCCTTTCTATCCCTTACATATAACTTTGCTATGCTATTTAATACCCTTTCTGCTATCTCTATTTCAAAATTTATTGTTTCGCTATGGTTTATAGGAATAATATACCCTTTATCATCTCTCTCAAAACGAAGATAAATAGCACATACACTATTTTCAACAGGGTGAAGAGTATGAGAACAAGGGATTATATCAACATATGCTACTCGGTGACGAATACGACAAATTGTTTCTATATGATTAATATCTTCTATAAGCCAATACATGGTTTGAAGATACAAAAGATTTTTTAAGAAACAAAGTATTTTGAGAAATCTTCTTTAAAATATTGAGTAAACCCAGGCCATTTTTGACTATCCTCTATCAACTTAATTAGGTTTTTATTTGTTGTATAAACTTTTTCTCTATCACCTTTAATATACCATAATGTTGAAATAGGAGAATATAAATCCCATGCTATTTGTGGTGATTTAGATTGTAGTTGGCCAAATGTTGATTGAGAAATTTCTATATATTTTATTTCATTTGTTTTTTTACAGAAATATCTTGAGAATACCCCTAATTGTTGATCTTTTTGAGTAGGAATCGTTTGTTGGAATTGTGGTATAGTTCTTTCTGGTTGAGGTTTATGTAGAATGGAATATACATTAAATGTATCAGTTGTGATAGTAGGTATAGTATTATTAGGTGGTATGGCAGAAGGAGATATTATGGGTTCTAAAAGAATATTTGGAGCATCATTTGGGGATTTACCTGTATATCTTTTTCCACTTGATATCTCATAGTAATATCCTTTATATTCTTCTTTTGTGGTTGAAAGAATATATTCACCTCCATTTGTATGGAGGTTTTGTTTAATTTGAGATTTTGGATAGAATGCCATAGGATATTATAATGAATTTAATATTTGAAGAATTTCATTAGTATGTTTAAGTCTTTCAGGAATTGAGTTGGGGTTTTGTCCGTTTTTGTTAAGATATGCTGTAGTATAATCTTGGATAGTTTTAATTGAATTTATATATTCATATGGGTTAGAATTACCTAATCCATAACTTATATGAACTGCTGCTAAATATTGGATAGGTTCTAAATTTGGATTTTTAAGAATTTGATATACCTCTGAAAAAGATGATTGTAATTCTTTTTTAACAAAATCCATTTGGCTAGTAAATGAACCTAAATTTGTAGTAAAATTAGATAGTTTTACTTGCCTTTCTCCTCTCCATTGAGCAATACCTAGTGCACCACAACCACCACCTGTACTATTAAATGCTGTTGGATTAAATGTTTTTCTAGATCCTCCACTTTCATAATTTAAATGACCTAAAAGACCAGCTATTGCTTTACTTGATAGCTCAGGGAATAAGTTATAGGTATATTCTGCAACTTCTTTTTGACTTACTCTAGCAGCAGGATCATCTTTTTTAAAGTTTATAGCAGGACATGTTAAAGTATTAAGTAAGGGTTGTAACCAACTTGCGGCTTGTGGTGGATTATATTTTAAAGTTTCCACTAAAATTTCATCTACTGTTTCTTTTAAAAAAGAATACGTTGCATCTGTTTCTTCCTCATTTCGAGAAATAACTACTGTTTCGAAATTTGTTTCCCAATCACTATTTGATAACTTATGGTTAACTCCTTTAATAATAAATTTTAAATTATCTGGATAATTTCTAGGTAAGAATCTAGTATCAACATTTACAGCGTTGTATATTTTAATTCCAGATAATCCATCTAGTGTAACTCCTAAACTAATTGGGACAAATCCATTTGTCGGTGATGAATATGTTGATTTTTTTTCATATGCTTTAGCTTGCATATATTTGTAAAATTCTGTTACTATAGCAACATTTTTGTCTATAATTTCATCATTTAAACAAACTCCATTTTTGTTAACAGTATATCCATAAGGAGAGAAATATTTATTCCAAAATTCTATGGTATATTGAGTGGCAGGATCATTTTCTGATCCAGATACATTAGATGTTGCTTGAGGTGGGATGTATTTTTCTTTCCATGGGTCTATTAAACCTTTATTCCATTTAGAGAACATTGTGTTTTCTACACCTTTAACATACCCACCAGCTGTAGAACCAACTGTTGCCATAGTAGCAAAATCATTTGTAATTTCTGTTTTTAAATCAAAACTACGAACGAAAGTTGATTCATAATCTTTATAACCATATAATTCTAAATTGTAATCAGCTTCTTCATTAACTGAATAACTACTATCTATAATGTTTATAGTTTGGGTTTCCTCGTCTATTACTGGTTCTAAATTATTAACTCCACCCATAGCTTTATTTATAGCTGTACATAAGTTATCTAGGAAATCAAACAGAGCAATATTACCTTTTTCATCTAATGTTAAACTCTCTAAAATTTGATTATGGCTTATATATATGTTCATAGTCCATGCGTATCCAAATTCTGGGTTTTTCCATGGATCTAATTGTTGGAACCAACTTTTTTGAGATACATCTTCTGCACTCTTTACAATGCAAACTCTAGGATCTAGAGATACTTGATATGGAACTGTGTACATAAAATTATCCCAGGGTCCATTATTTATACCAATTATAGGAACACCTTCTTGTGTACCATCTATTGTGGTATCTTTTATAGCAGGAATAACATATTGATTTAAAAATTCAAGCAAATGACCAAATCTCATATAAAAACCTAAATCATGTATTCCGGTGGTTTTATCTTCTTGATTGTTTATATAGTTTAAATATAAAACATCTCTAGATGATTGGTTTGTTTCTAGATTTATAGTTTGAGGTGGGGGAAAATATGAAACAGAATTTAGGATTTTTTCATCTTCAGAGTAATTTATACTGTATTCATTTTCTTTAAGAAATTCTTTAAAAGAACCCCCTAAAGTATATTCTTTTGGGAGATTGTTTTTAACCCATTCTTCTGCTTTTTGACGACTTTTAAATGCGGAGGTAGTTTTAATTGATGATTTAACTGTAATACCTTTTAATGATGGGAGAATAAATGTTCCAATTAAACCATCAATAGGAGTACCTGCTATAGTACAATTAATATCTCCAGATATCAATTTACCATTTGCTAATAAGTTAATATCCCCCTCAGTAAAATATAATTTTTGTAAAAATAAATATGAAGAAATAATATCTTTTTCAGGTGAACCAGGTACAGAAGCATCCTTTTCACCTTCTTCTTCATTTTTATAAAGTTCATATGCTTCTTTTATAAAAGTAGAAATATTTAAAGATGGAGTAACATTTACTTTTAAAGACTCTATAACATCTCCTAAACTTATAAGTTGAAGTTCAATATTATATGAACCATCTTGTGAGAATTTCCAAGAAAAATTTACAACTTTAGCTAGTAATCCATCATAATTTCCTTGTTTAGCTTTTCTCCATCTTTCTATATTTGGTAAAAAACCAAGATAAGATGAATCTTTCCATTCATTAGAAAAGAAACCATATTTTGGGTCCTCAATTAAGGTATAACCCATGTTTTTTAATGTTCCCACATTATTTAAATATAAGCTATTCCCCCACTCTAGGAACATAGTATATCCTATTCTTAAATATAGTAAATCAATAATTTGGAATTGTTCAGGAGTATAACATGTTATGTTTACAGTTGCTCTTTTAATAGAACCTCTGTTTAAACTTTTAACATCCACACTTGTAATACCCGGCATTGGGTTTAAACCAAATTCTGATGTAGGGACTTGATTGTTTTGGTCTAAAGGAATAACATTGTATGTACCATTACGTAAATCCCATATATTACCAGTTCCATCTGGGTTTTGGGTTCCTCTTTGAATCATTTGTTTATTAGCTTGTCCTGCATATAAATCTGAAGTACCATTAAATAAAACAAAACGTTTGGCTAAGGTTGTACCTGAGTACCCTAGATATATTTCTTCTGTTCCAATTCTTGTTTCATCTATAGAAATACCAGAAGCTAATTTTACCCATGCTGTTTTAGAGTTTAAATAACTTAAATATTCTGGGGTTCTTTCGTTGATGTAAAGGCCATTCCCTGAGCCATGGGCTTCTTGGCGTATGTTTATCTGATCAACAACATATTCTCTAAATGATTCTCCAATAATTTTTCCCATAACATTTTTATACTATTCTATTTAAGTTTTCATATTGGCCCAAAATATTTGAAACACGTTGAGCCGAAGGTATTCTAATTTGATCTCCAATAACTGGTATTAGAGAATCTGTTGTTTGAGTTGAGTTAGCTCTAGCTATTATCCACCATAAAGATGAATCACCATAATATGTTTGGGCTAACAAATCATATCTATCTCCACTATTAGTATACACATAAATATCTGTAAAATCAACCATTATTTCAGGATATTTTACATTTACATATCTTCTTTTTGGATTTTCGGTAGTTGTTATAACTGGGGTAGTTGAATATCTAGCCATTTTTTATTGGTTTATATAAGCATGTGTTCTATTAAAGTCAGATTCAGGTCTAAATTCGTGAATTGGGATGAATTTGATTCCTGTTACCTTAATATAATATGGAAGTTGATATATTTCATCTAATTCCCATGGAGATTCATCCATTATATCATATGTAAGACTAGTTAAAATTCCTGGTTGCTCATACACATAATTTCCTATGGTAAGTTTATGTAAATTTCCAGCCATATATCCTTGTCCAGTATATGTAGGAGCTAATGAAGCAGCAAGTGTATTTAACTGGTCATACATATAAAGTAAATTATTATAATTGTCTGCTACAATAGTGAATGCTAGAGACATATCTCTATCAAATGAATTATACTTATAGAATTTTTCACCACGTCCCATATATGTTTGTGATTTCCAATCAGCTGAATATGAATCTGAAAGTGAATCAATGTATGCTCTAAAATTTAAAACAGTTGGTGGATTATTAGGTAATTGGGGGTTTATTATAGAAATTCTAAATTTAATTATATCATTAAATTCTCCGTTTTTATCAGATTTTAATAAATTTGATGTTCTAAATGAAGATTTATTAATCGAATCACTATAGTATATTTGATCTAAAGTATTTTTCTTTAAGTCGCCATTATAATCAATCCATCTAGTGCTAGTTTCTCCATTGTCAACACTATCATTTTTATTAAACTGAGTGAATTCATTTAATCCTCTAAGGCTTCTAGAAACTAATCTAAAGTCAGGAGCTATACCACCTGGGTATCCATTACTAAAATATACTGTTTTTTCTCCATCTTTATATGAACCAGCATTTTTATCTAAATCAGCTAAGTATCCCTCCTTATGTTGAAGAGTCCCAGCATTAAAACTTTTCCATAATGAACCTCCTTTATCATTTATATTTGGATCTGTAAAATCTCGTTTAAGGGTATTAAAGGATGAATATCTTTCTATGAGTTTACCATCGGATGCAGAGGTAACACCCCATGTTCTGGCTGAACCACTTGCGTTTGAAGTAGTTACTCCACCTTCATCAAATTGGGGGAGTGAAACAAGTTGTCTATTGTACTTTTTTTCATTAAGTATGTTTTCAATCGGAGAATAATATGTAGAAATTATTCCTGGGGTTACTATAGATTTGCCTCCTATTTCAAATGCTTTGCTACCAAATTGGGGATTATTTATACCTGTTCGTAAAGAAGTTCCATCACCATTTTTTGCAAATTCAATACGGGTTTTTCCTACTCCTAAAACAGAACCAGGACCCCCACCATATGATAACACATCATCAGATTCAGTTGTTTTATATTGTTTTTCAAACCATATTTTTAAAAGTCTGTTTTCAAAACTACCTACATCTTCTGTTGTTTTTTTTCCAGATAATGGTAATTTATTTTGTGAAAATGGGGTTAAACCATTTATTTGTGGATTAGATACTATGTTATTAGCTAATTCAATTAATCCTACAGGAAAACCAGGGTATAATTTATTTAAAGAGTCTTTATTGTTATCAAAAACAACTTTTTCATATTTTTTGATAGATAATCCAGGAAATAATCCTGTTGGATCTAATCCTTGTTTATCAACATGTCCCCCTAAAAATCCAATTCCAGCTTGAGCTAAAGTTGAAAGTGGAGTATAAACTCCATTATTTAAAGCACCAAAAGCATATCCTAAACCTTTAGAGGCTTCTGTTTTGGGTGATACTCTAGATAATAAATTTTGTTTAACTACAAATAAACCACCACTAGGTGATTTTAAATCAAACATATATTTGGTTAATCTCTTTACATCAGTCAAAGCATCCGCCGGAGCGTTTATTCCTCCACGCAGTAAAAAATCTGTCCCAGCATCTTGACCAGGTTCCGTGTCTACGGATGTTTGAATGTAAGGTTGCCCACTATCTCCACCACCAAGTCTGTCGCTTCCGAACTTGAGTGATTTCAGTTGGGTATCCCCATTTTGTAATTTGATTAAAAGACCCATTTATATATTTTTATCCTGGTAGATTATTCAAGTATGGTAATGCTTGTCCTGGGTTAGCAGAAGAAACTGGTGGGATAACTCCATCTAAATCTAAAATAGAAGGTGTTGGAAGACCAGTCATGTTTGGGTTACCATTGATTGAATATTGATAATGTTTAGTTGATTGAGGTGATACACCTGGGGATGTTGGAGGTGTAAGTCCGTCAAATTGGCTCAATTGAGAACCTTGTTGTGTTAGCTTGTTTAATAGTCCCATAGTTTTTTATTTTATTATAAATATTGAATATTATTGAATTCGTAAATGTGATATTGAATTATAAGTGTTTATTGCTTTAATCATATTATCCATTTTCATTTCCATCCCAGCATTTGGATTAACTGTTGATTCTCTTTTAGGTGCTGTACTATTAGATACAGAAAGCATATTTTGAGGTCCAGAATATACATCGTTCCCTTTATCAAATAAATTTGTTCCAGCTATTACTGTATCTTTATCGTTTAATTGGATAGCTCCCTCTGGTCCAAATAAGGTACGTTTACCATATCCACTACTTGATTCACCCGGAGACATCATGTCATCTGCTGTATTCATAGATAAAGCTGCTAATCCGGCTCCTATAATCCCACCTACAAGTAATAACCCTAAGACACCTAATCCACCAGCCATTTTAAATGAATTACCTATAATATCAGCACTAGCTTCTTTTTTTGCAGCCATTGCTTTTCTTTTTTCAAGAATTATTCCAACAGCTGTAATAGCATTAGATGCTAATATTACTAATTTTATAGCAGTGTAAAGTCCTAATAATGTTTTTACAATACCCATATGTTCAGATAAAAATCCTGCTACTTGGGCAAATAATGGAAGAATACCATTGGCTAAAGCATCTTTTAATTCAAGGATAGCTTGATTAAATGTAGTTTGGAGACCTGCTTGTTTTTCTAGTTCTGCTACTCCACCTTTTTCCATTTCTCTTTGTACTTGAGCTAATGATGTTTCTTCTATACGTTGATCTAATATTGATTGTCTTTTTGCAGCTTCATCAGCACTCAAACCTTTTAATTGTTCTTGTGTGAATAAAGTTTGTGCTAATTCTTCTCTATTCATACCAACAGATTTAGCTAATGCTTCCTGTTGAATTCTATTCATTTTAGTAAAATCAGCTGATGATCCAATTTGATTATTGATTTCTTCAGCCATTCCAGCTATATCATTATTTAAGGCTAGTTGCCTAGCTTTTTCTAAATTAAGATTTTTACCAGTTAATAGTTCAGCACTTAATTCATTTTCAATAGATGATTCAAAATCTAATAATCCACCAGCAATATTTTCAAGTTGAGACATTTCCATCCCTAAAGCTTTGGCTGTAGCGGCTGCTTTTGCTAATTCTTTTGGGTTTTTACCTAATGATAATGTTGTAGCGGCTGATATTTTTCCTACTTCTGCTAGTAATTGTTTTTCATTAAGTATGATTTTATTATTAGCTGCTGTAACTTTAGCTTGATATAAAAATTGATTAGAATTTTGTTCTAAACTTTTCCCATTAGCTAGAGATACTGATTCCATTCCCATTAACTCTTCATGAGTTAAACCAGCAAGTACATGTAATCTAGTAAATGTTTTTGCATCTTCTTTTGTAATAGAAGCATTTGATCCTAACTGAGTTCCAACAGCAGATATAGATTCTAAAAGTTGTCCTTTAGTAACTCCTGAAACTGCACTTAAATTATTTCTAAATTCTAATGAGTCTTTGTAAGACATATTCATCGAACGTGCAAATTTCTCTCCTGAGCCATCTAATTCTTTAAAGATAGAGATAAGTCCAGTAATAATAACTGCAGGATCTGTTAGATTTTTGTCAATTCCTTTAAAGGTTTTACCAACTATCATCCCAAAAGTTTTCCATCGAGATGGTAACTTTCCTGATTCTTCTACTTGTCTCTGGATTTCTTCTGTAACTTCTTCTAATGCTTTTGCAGAAGCATTTCCAATTCCTGGGATAGCACCTAATGCTTTAGCTAATTTTCCTGAAAGTCCTAGTTGGGTTTCGAGTTGATCTTGAATATCTTTTTCAGCTTTTCTAACCTTTTGTTGGTCTTCTAATGCTTTAGTATTTTGTTTTGTTAAAACATATTGTTGTTCTAAAGAAGATAATTTACCAAATTCTTGGAATAATGCTTCTTCATTTATTTGCATTTTCTTTTTAAGGTTTTCATATGATTTAACATCAATTGATAAACCCTCTTCTATTTTTTTATTATATTCCTCTAACTGTTTATTTTGTTTAGCTTGTGTTTTAATTCTACCTTCAACCTCCTTACCATTTTTAGATAACTTGTCTCCAATTGAGGAAAGTAAACTATTTTCAATTAATTTACCTTTTTTAATTAAATCCTCATTTTTTACAATTTGTTTTTGAATAGTATTTATATTGCTTAAACCAGTTTTTTGATTTAAAATAGCTGTGTTAATATCTTGATTTGCTTTTAGAGTTGACTTCTCCATTGTAGAACGTCGAATTTCAATCCCTAAAGCCTCTCTTAAAGAGTCAACAACAGAGGATGACAAATCAAACGAGTCTTGTTGAAGTTTATTACGTTGTTTTAAAAGCTCTATTTGTTCTTGGAGTTTTTTATTTTCATCGTCTATATTTGATTGTTTAGCCATCTATAAATGTTTTATTATAAATATTAAAAAGAGCAACTATTTGTAGCTGCTCTTCTTTTTATATTGTTGGCTTGCTTGAGCAAACTCAGGAGTGTTTACTTTACCAGATGAGTCTATCATACTTTTTGGTTTACCTCCATTCTTTGCATTCTCCATGTCTTCTTTTTCCTTTTGATAAAAACCATTTATCTTGTTAAAAGTAAACCTTCGAAGCCAAATGGGCATATTATATATGGTATTCCAATCATATCCTCCTTTTCCATGAAAACATATTTCATGTATTTGAGTAAAAATCGCGGCTCTAGCCTGGGGGGCTGAATCAAATGTCAGGCCAAAAAAAGTTAACCCCAATTGGGATATTGACTCCAACCCCATCTTCGCTGGGAAAAAATGTCAGGTCTACGTCTGGTTGTAATTCTTTAATATATTCTCTTAAAGCACGAGAATCTTTTGCTAACAAATAATTATCAACAAACTCTCTAATGTCTTTTTTTTCTGAGCTTCCCTCAACTGAAGTGATAATGTGTTTCATTCTAGTTGATAGGTCTGGTGTGTTATCTTTGTTTATTTTCTTTAGTCCCTCTAGTTCACGGTTAATTTCTTGCTCATTTTTGTGTGTTAAAAAGCGAAACGTTACACGGTTACCAGACTCGGGTAAAACGAATTCGAAATCGTTTTTCTTGCGTGTTTCTACAGTTGGGTGTAGTGGTTTACTTTCAATAGTAGATAAATCAACTGTGTGAGATTCTCCATATAAATCAAAAGTATAGTCTTTACCATAACCTAAAACACGAGCAGCTATCATAATAGCGTTTTTGTCTCCAATTAATAAATCATCGTAATTGATTTTGGATACAATTAAAGATTTCATCAATTTATCTAAAACTGTTCCGTTTTTGATGTAAGATTGATTTGTTAAGATATCCTCATGTTTAGCGGTCATGTAAGACATCTCTACCATTCCACTTGCTAATTCAGATCCTTCTTCATATAAAAGACCTTTGGATGGTAATTCGATTGTTTCTGTTGGGATTTTAAATTCCATAATTCCTATTTTGTTATAACTTTATTATCATATATACATATATGAAAAAATGAAAAGCCTACCTAATCTAGGCAAGCTCTTCAAAAATATATTTTTATTACTATTAGTAATTCAATACACAGTAATCTGGTTGTACAGTCATTGCAATATTTACTGCAGTACCATCATCATCCCAATTGTAATCTCCAAATGTAGCTGAAGTAATTAATGCTCCTTTAACTACCCATTCTGAAACGATATCACCAACTGGACCTACAACATTGAATGTTAAATCTTTCTTGTAGAAATCTGAGTAACCATCTCTACCTGTTACAGATTCGTGATGTAAACGAACCCATTCCATTACTGCTTGTGCTCCGGATGGAGTGATTGGATCAAACAGTGTAAAATCAATTGTACCCCATGTTGTTTTTCCTTTCACAAAACGTTGAACGTTGATGTGATTTAATGGAACAGCAGTTTGTGCTAAATTTACAGCGCTCATTGCTTTTACCATATATGAAGGAATACCATCAATATAAAGGATAAAACGGTTTGTTTGTTTTGGTTCAAACGCCGTGAAAAATATTTCGTTTGGATCTAGAATTGCCATTTTTTATTTATGTTTAATTTTATTATACGTATTTAATTTTTCAATTTTTTATCCTGGGAATTGAGCTCCTGTTGGTTCAAGAATGAAGTCTAAAGCTATAAATTCTACTGTTCGAGCAGGTTGGATAAAGATTTGACCTACTAATTGATTTCTATCGATAACATCTGGTGTATTAATAGTTTCATCCATTACTACTCTAAATGCGTATAAACCTTGTTTTTGTTGGATAGTTTCCAAATATGGGTTTACTCTAGCTAAGAAATTATTTCTTGTAGTAATAGTATTTTGTTCAAACACTAATGTATCAGCGATTTGAGCAATATATGATTTCAATTCAATCAATAATCTTCTAACATTAATTCTATCTAATGCAGATGCTCCTTTTTGTAATGTTTTCTGACCGAAAACTGATACTCCTGTTCTAGGGAAAGTAGCAATTGGATTAATATTGTTAGTGTATAGGTTATCTCTGTCTGCTTGTGATAATTTTACTTTAGCTCTCAATACTGTAGATAATCCACCTCTATTAATACCTGCTGGTGCAAACCATGGAGCAGCTACTTTATCGTTGAATGCAAATACACCTGGAAGTAAAGTTGAAGCTGGTACAAATACTTGTTTACCTGTTCCTGGATCTTGGATACGAACCCATGGCCAATAAGTAGCAGCATATGAAGTATCTCTAGATTGAGCTTCTGTAATAGCATCTGTTATTCCACCACTGTAACTAGTTAAATCTACAACATACAAATTATCTCCTCTATTTTGAGTATTTGTTACAATACTTGAAATCGTTGAAGCATAATCTGCGTTATACAAACCAGGAGTTGAAAGAATATTGAATTGGTAATCATCTTTATTTTTAAGCAAATTCACCATGTTAGTGTAATTACCTGCAACTAATCCTTGTGTATTTCCTGATGAAATATTTTCATAAAAATTAGCTCCTGCTTTTACATTCCCAGTAGCACTTCCAAATGAACCGGATCCATTAAGTGGAATAGATGCTGTATATGCTGAAACTGGGGTTCCGCTGCTATTTAAGTAGTTTGGAGTTAAGTTTGAAATTGATTTTACACGAATATATCTTGATTGGTTAGGATATGTTCCTGATGAGATATCAATTTGGTTTGAAGTTGAATTATATTCTAAAACTTGATCTCCGATTACTTGAGATATAAATCTAGAAGAGTTTGGATCTAAGTTAACATTATTCCAAGATTCTAAAATTGTTTTAGAATTTGTTTTATCATTTCCTTGTCTAACAAGTACATTAAATGTACCTGATGCTGTATTAGCATTTGTAATTTCCCATCTAACATTATCTTTTGAACCTGATACTAAAGTACCATCAGCATTTAATGTTCCTGAGTTGTTCATGATAATACCTTCTCCTAGAGTTTCTAGAACAAGTGCTGATCCCAATACATTAGCTGTTCCTCCTGAAAGTGAGTTAATTAATGTTCCTGGGTTTCCAGCAGGTGCATTCTTGTAAAGAGTTACTCCATTCAATGTAGTTCCTCCATTAATTGCACTAATTGTAAATGTTGGAGAAGAAAAACTAGCTGTTAAACCTAAAGCAGCAAATTCAGCATTTGGATCATTAATTGTACTTACAACTGCATTCATATAGTTTGTAGTACTAGCATTTGTTGTAGGTCCACTTGAAGTATAGAAAAAATCAAGTAATGTATTATAATAATTAGATGAATCACTATTTGGTATAATATAATAGTCATTAGTTGATGTTTGAATTCTAATTCCCTGGTAAGAACCAGTTGCTGAGCCTGTAATAATAGTTGTAGCATTTATAGAAAGAGATGCTGTATTACCTGTTGTGGTAGTTAATGAGTTATCAATTTTACTACTAGTGGCGGATGTATACGAACCTGATACTACACGAGCAACAATAAGAGAAGTTCCTCCATTGTTAAAATAATTGTACGCTGATACTGATGTAAAGTATGAGTAAGTATTGCTTCCGCTTACTAAAACATCTCCAAATCTATTTACGTAATCTGCATAAGAAGAAACAAGTGTAGGCAATTCAACAGGACCTTTTACTGTAGGTCCTACGATAGCTGCTCCTGCTTGTACAGGTTGGCCCATCAAGAATGTATTGTCTATTTCACTTGTATTTACTCCTGGGGATACTGGGAAATTTGCCATTTTTTATTATGTTTTTATTTTATTATAAATATTATTTTTTTATTCAAAAACGATTTTATATGTTAAGAAAATTGTGCTCCTGTAGGTAATATATTAAAGTTTAGATAAATGAATTCAGCCGTTTTTGTTGGTTGAAGATATATCGCACCTACTAATTGATTGTTGTCTATTACTGTTGGAGTATTGTTTGATTCATCCATAACTACTCTAAAACCATATAAACCATTTCTTTGTTGAACTGAAGATAAGTATGGGTTAACTTGAAGTAAGAAATTATTTCTTGTTGCTGCTGTGTTTTGTTCAAATACGAAATTATCTGCTATTTGAGAAATATAATTTTTAAGTTCAATTAACAATCTTCTAACATTTACACGATCTAAAGCACTTGCTTTTTTCTGTAGTGTTTTTTGTCCAAATACTGTTACTCCTGAATTTGGGAACGTAGCACTTGGGTTAATA